>Ga0209753_1000027_pt1 | contig 51080 bp, 38 predicted proteins | sample METZYME_3_550m_FD_187550 | JGI IMG/M metagenome (GOLD analysis project Ga0209753, IMG submission 187550) | Marine microbial communities from oxygen minimum zone in mesopelagic equatorial Pacific - METZYME_3_550m (SPAdes) (version 2) | ecosystem: Environmental > Aquatic > Marine > Oceanic... | reverse complement strand
CCAGCCAGCCAGTGCTCCGGATGAGTCAGCCCGAAGATGATTGACGTGGCCAGAAATGCCTTCGTGTTGAACTGGTTGTGCGCGGTGAACATCCAGTTCGGGGCCAGAATGTAACGGTACAGGAAGGAGCGGTAAAACACCTCCTCAAGCAGCGGTACAAGCAGCGTCGAGCCAGTGATGCGCACAGCGACGAAAAACCACGCCATCATGGAGGCCGAGCCGATCTGTTCGTGGGGGTCCCATGAAGGGTCCGACTGAGTCAATCTGGGGTACGGGACATCCAGCGCCACCCAGATCACAAAAACCAGCATCCCGGCAAGCAGCGCCTCGAAACTGATCGTCCATCGCATCTCTGACACCAGCGGCCAAGTGACCCGGATCAACCAGGCCCCGACAACGCACTTGGCCAGATACACCCAGAAGTGCGATTCTGTGCCAAGGCTCCCCTGGCACGAGGTCAGCACGAGAAAAATGGCAAATGGGAGCACTCTTGCAAGGAGCGGGGAGGCCTTCAATTTGGTTGTCACCGCGTTCATGTTGGCCTGTTGGCCCGACGGATGGCCCGGGTTGCTGCGAGAAATTTCCTCATCTCCGTCTCGGTGCCGATGCTCACTCGCAGCCAGTTCTGAACTTTCGGAGAATCAAACCAACGGGTCAGGATGTTTCGTTTCCGCAATTGCTGAAACCAATCGGCTGCGATGAGGCCGGTCGGTCTGGCAAAAATGAAGTTAGTCTGGCTGGGGATCACCTCGAACCCAAGCGCCTCCAGCGACTCGGTGGTCTTGGCCCGTAACTCGACGATACGCTCGAACTGCTTTTGGTAGTGTCCGATGTCCGAGAGCGTGGCCAGCGCCGCCGCTTGGGCAAGGCCATTTACATTGTAGCTGTCCCGTATCCTGTCAAGCGCCCCGATGAGTACTGGGTGGCCGACGAAGTAGCCTATGCGCTGAAAGCAAAGCGAGTAAGCCTTGCTAAACGTGCGGGACACAAGAACATGTGGATAGCGCTTGGTTAGGCGCATCGCGTTCTCGGCGGCAAAATCGGCGTACGCCTCGTCCAGTATCGTCACGCCTTTTTGCGCCTCGCAGAGCTTGGCCAAGGCTCGCGTCGCGTAGCCTCGGCCGCTGGGGGCGTTCGGCGTGGTGATGTAGCTCAGGGCCGCGTTGAAATTCCAGTTGCCCGTGCGCAGGGCATCGTTGCCTGGCAACTCGAAGCTGTGGGACAGTTTGAATTCGTTTCGGTGTGCACCGTGTATGTTCGCGAGGATGGGGTAGAGTGAGTAACTTGGCGTGAAGTACTGGATGGTTTGTCTTGCAACTTGCCGTCTGGTTTGTGTGCCTTGCTGGCGCGGCTCGACGAATGCGCGGGTGGCCAGGGCGAGCAACTCATCGGAGCCGTTGCCGACGATGATGTTTTCGGGCTTGCAGCCGTGGAGCTTGGCCAAGGCCTCGCGCAGCGGTTGCGCGCTTGGGTTGGGGTAGAGCCGCAACCGCTCATCGGTAGCCGAGCGGATGGCGCGGATGACCTTGGGCGAGGGCGGCGCGGGGTTCTCGTTGGTGTTGAGCTTGATGAGCCCGCGAACCCTTGGCTGCTCGCCCGGCACGTAGGCGTGCAGCTTCCGCACCAACGGACGAACCCGTTGCCCCGGGGAGTTGCCTTTGCGCTTGGCCGTCATGGGCTAGGGTTTAATCGTCGAGGCGAATCTCCGCAGATCGACCGTGTGCATCGAGTCCCTCCATTTCAGCGAAGGTGCGGAGAGTGTCAATCGACTTGGTCAGGGCGGGGTGGCTGTATTTCACCACACTGGTACGGCGCTGGAACTGATCGACAGTCAATCCGGCGAACGAAGCCCCGGCGCCGCCGGTCGGCAGTGTGTGACTCGGCCCGGCCATGTAGTCGCCAAGCACGGTTGGTGACCACGGTCCGATGAAGATTGCCCCGGCGGTTAGAATTTCCTTCACGGCCGGCCCGGGGTTGCGGAGCATTAATTCGCAGTGCTCCGGTGCGATACGGTTGGCCAGCGCGATACCGTCTTTGATGGATTTGATGTGGATCAGCCAACCGTTTTTTCTGAGCGCTTTCTCGATGAGTTTTCGGCGGGACAACGAGGGGAGTTGGCGCTCGATTTCCCGCTGCACATTGTTGATCAGCTTTTTGGAATTGCTGGCGAGCCAGACGCGTTCGTGCCCGGAGCCGTGTTCCGCCTGGGCGAGTAGGTCGGCGGCGGCGAACCTGGGAATTGCTGATGCGTCGGCGAGGATAAACATCTCGCTCGGCCCGGGCAGCAGGTCGATTGCGACGCGGCCGAACAACAGCCGCTTAGCCGCGACGACATAGGCGTTGCCGGGCCCGAATATTTTCTGGACCGGCCGTATGGTTTTCGTACCACACGCCATCGCGGCGATGGCTTGTGCCCCGCCTACTCGGTACACCTCGGTGGCACCCGCTTGGCCAAGCGCGGCGAGCAGCGCGGCGTTCAGTCGGCCGTCCTTGCCGCCCGGTGTGCAGGTGACGATTTCGCGGCAGCCGGCGATCCTGGCCAAGGTGACGGTCATCAGCGCAGTCGATGCCAGCGGCGCGGTGCCGCCCGGTATGTATATGCCGACCCGCTGAAACGGATCGAACTTCTCCCCGACCACGCCACCCTGCAGGTTGCATGCCTTCCAGTTCTTGCGCAACGACCGCTTCGCGAAAAAGGCGATGTTTGCCTTAGCAAGGCGGATTGCCTTGCGGGTCCGGGTGTCGGTAGAGCGCCAAGCCTGTTCCCGCTCGGCCGGGTCGACACTCAGTTGGCACGGTGTCAGCCTGGCTCCATCGAACTTCTCCGTGAGCCTAAGCAGCGCCTTGTCACCGTGCTGTTCGACTTTGCGGACTATTTCCCGGGTGCGCTGCTCGATGAGCGGGTCAAACAGGCTGGAGGCAGCGATGAGCTTGTTCAGTTTGCCAGGGAAGCCGGAATCCGTATATCGGATCAAATTCATCGGGCGAGAAGATAGGGGGATAAGCTTAGAAAAGTCAAAACAGTGAGGGCTCGGCGTGATTGTCAAGTCAGTTTCTGGTTTGAGGGGAGGGAAAAAATAAATTTTGAGTTTGACGAGACAGGATGGCTTATGTCGTTATGACTAGTCTGTTTTATTGAGTTCTAGCAATGCCCCGAACATCGAAGAAAAAAAAACCGGTTGTCAGTTCTGCGAAAGCGTCCAAATATGACGCGCACCACAAGGTTATCAACAGTACCTACGGCGACTTTGCTGACCTGCGTCACCAGTTATCTGAATCCAAGGAGGACGTGTCCGAGCGCGCCAAGCTGCTAGCGATCTTTGCGAGTTGCGATGATTCGCAGCGTTCGTGGCTTTTGCTGGAAGATTATTTCAACAAGCTCAACCTGGCTCGCAAGGATTTTAGCCAGGATGATTGGTGGGGCAGCATGGCCAAGATTCAGGGAGACGCGCGGCTCGAAGAGTTGGCTCTTGTGTTCATGAAGTCAGGCCACTCCGTTCCCAATGAGTTGATGCCGTACGCCAATTTTACGCGCTTTGCTCAGGTCGAGCAGGCTGAGAAGGATTATCAACTATTCAAGGGCCTCGAAGAATGGATGTTTCCTCCGTCGCCGTCGCACCTAGATGCCCCCCGTGCCGCGCTGCGGGTGGCCGGACGACTTGTTGAAGACAAGGAGCTGCCGGGACTGCATAAGCTCGGGATTGAAATTCATGTCATTCGCCCGCGCACCGGCGACCGCGTCAAGACGCTGGACGATATGGCCGATTTGACGATGCGCGCTGCGCACGAGCAGGAATTATTCCCGCCTGGTGACTGGTCGTTCATACGCTGGTCTTCCGGGGTCAGGCACGACTATGACACGGAGGCGGAGCTGATCCCACTGGATGGTGCGGAGTTGCTGAAGTGGCTGGTTCAGTGGGGGAAATCCGGCCGAATTGATCTCGAGGGGGAAAAGGATCCGATCGAGTTCCTGGGTCGCATCATCGAGATGGAGCCGCACCTGGAAAAGGCAAAGTCCAACCTGTATTTCACCCACGAGGTGATCATGCCCGGCAGGAAAACATGCAGTATGTCCGAGGTGCGCTTTTTCGCCGGCGAACCGGCGCTGGCGCTGATTGGGAGCGAGGTGTTCCTCCTACGCAACTCACCCTCACAGGAGGTATTGGGCAACTGGGCAAAGATGCAAAAGGCCCCGGTTTCCAAACTGACACACCGCCTGCTCACCAAACTACGCAAAATAAACACAACAAACGGGGTCAACTGGGAGCAGCTCTGCAAAACCCACAAGGCGACACCGCGGTTTGTGTTTGAAATGGCCAACGACACTGTTCGTTTGAAGCTTCTGGCCAAGAGTGAATCAGACAATAGCCTCTGGCAGTGGAACGGTCACGAGTGGGTTCGGCAAAAATCCGGCAACCAGAAGGCGAACAAGCCTGAGGTGCTCGATGACGACCGGCTGGAGTTGGCCGTCGGGTGGCTTCAACGGCTGGACTGGTTCACCCCGGAACCGGGCCTTTGGGTGGGAGACGCCAACCCGCTTTTCCTTGAAAGCCTGCACGCTGCCTGGCCGGACAAGCCGGAGGCTCAGTACCTCGGCGACGAGGGGTTCAAGCGGCTCTTCCTGCAGCCCAAACGACTCAAGCCCAAGTTGATTGTTCGTGGCAGCGGCATCGATTGGCTCTCCGTTTCCGCAGAGTGGGAGGAGGAGGGGATGAAGTTGACTGACCGCGACCTCCAACAGCTTGCCGGAGCCAGCGGCAACTTTGTTAACCTTCCGGACGCCGGCTGGGTGCAGCTTGATCAAAAGGCGGTTCAGGACGCACAGGAGGCCATGGCGGACCTTGGCTTGGACGGTCTGTCTGCGGTCGAGCAAAAGATCGGGATCGAGCAGGCCGCCCATCTCGATCAGGACGGCTTGGCCAAGTTCGTCCCATCGGAGGAGCTGGAACAGTTGCGAGGCCGGCTCGATGAGTTCGAGGGGGTTGAGTCTACGGATTTGCCGGATGGGATCTGCGCGGAGATGCGGCCGTACCAACTCGACGGCTTCAGTTTTCTCTGCCACTTGGCCAAGCTCAAGCTGGGCGGGATCCTCGCCGATGACATGGGCCTTGGAAAGACGCTCCAGACGCTCGTTTGGTTGAAGTGGCTAAAGACGAGCCGCAGAAAGAATGCCAAGATCAAGCCGACTCTGGTCGTTTGCCCGGCCTCGGTTCTGCACAATTGGCGTCGTGAATCGGAACGGTTTACACCCAACATGAAGGTGCTGGTCCTGGAGAGCGGCCAGGCGCGGCACAACTTACGTAAACAAATCCCAGACCACGACATCGTGGTCACGAACTACTCCATCCTGCGGCGTGATCTCGACGAGTTGGCCAAGTTCGCCTTCCGCGCCGTGGTGCTTGATGAGGCGCAGTTCATCAAGAACCCCGGGGCGCAGGTGACTAAGTCGGTTAAGGAACTCAAGGCCGACCACAAGCTGGCCCTGACCGGCACCCCGATCGAGAACCGAATGCTCGACCTCTGGAGCATCGTTGATTTCGTGCAGCCGAACTACCTCGGTAACCAGGATCATTTCGGCCAGGTGTACGATTTGCGTGGGGCGGAGAAAGACGAGAGCGCTGCCCGGATCGCCCGTCGGAAACTCTCCGCCAAGCTGCGACCCCTGCTCCTGCGCCGTGTCAAGAAACAGGTCGCTAAGGATTTGCCGGATCGTATCGAGCAACGGCTCGACTGCGAGCTTCCTGAGGAGCAGCGTAAACTCTACCTCGCCGAGTTGAAGCGCAGCCGCGAGCAGGTCATGAAGGCGGTCAAGCAGAAGGGAGTTGCGAAGAGCAAGATGCACGTGCTGGCTGCGTTGACCCGTTTGCGGCAGATCTGCTGCCACCCAGGCCTCGTCGGGAGCGATGTAGAGTCCGGCAAGATGGACACACTTTATGAGTTGGTCGAACCACTACTTGAGGAGGGGCACAAGGTGCTCGTCTTCAGCCAGTTCGTCCGGATGCTCCAAATCCTCGAGAAACAGTGTGAGGATCGGGAGATGCCGACATACCTGTTGACCGGTGAAACCAAGAACCGTCAGGACGTAGTCACGGCATTTCAGGAGGACGAGTCGCCGGCGGTTTTCCTGCTGAGCCTTCGGGCGGCCGGCACCGGCCTCAACCTGACTAGCGCCAGTTATGTAGTTATTTATGACCCGTGGTGGAATCCTGCCGTCGAGGCCCAGGCAATCGACCGGACCCATCGCATTGGCCAGACCGCCACCGTGAACGCCTACAAGATGATTTCACCCGGAACTGTCGAGGAGAAAATTTGGGATCTTCAGCAGCAAAAAGCCAAGACGGTTTCCGACGTGCTCGGCGATGATGGTTTCGCCAAGGGCCTGACCACGAACGATCTTGAGTACCTATTTTCGGATTAAGCCGGTGCACTTGGTCAGGCGAACGGCATAGCGCGCTGTCCCTAGTATGCCGTGGGCAGGTTTAATCGCGAACGAACAGTCGTGTCAAAACTTGGTCGACTGAGCGCAGTAAACTTCACACGTGTTTGGCCGCCTAAAGCTTCTCGACGTGAAACTCCGGTTGGCTCCATTTGCCGGCTGGCAGCAGCCAGCGGAAAATCACGCCGCCTTCGCGGTGACCGGTGGTGTCGAGTTGGTTTGGCTCGTCCAGATCGCGATGCGCCACGACGATGCGAAATGAGCCGTCCGTCTCCAGTTTCACTTGCGAATGGTTCAGGATGATTTGCCGGTTTACAAAATCACGCGACTCAAGCCAGCGGCTGCACAACTGCACCGACCAGTAGCGGCACTCGGGTGCGCGCCCCTCCATGACGAGCACCTCGTCCTCCTCCAGTTTATACCAACCGCCGACGTACTCGTTGTCGGGCGTGGGGAACAGGCTGTTGAGCCCCTCCACAGTGCTGTTGATGCCCACCGTGTTGGGCTGCTTCATCCACGCCTCCGAGGCCAGTTGCGTGGACTTGAATGTGCGCGACAAGCTCTGGCTCAGCGCCCGCAAACGGTGAGTGACTCCTTCCACCGTCGGTGCAGGTGGCGGCGCAATGTCATCAAGCAACTCGATGTTCAGTTCTGCAGGTTTTTGGCGGATATCGGTGAAGTACTGGCGCGTCACCAGCGTACGGGCGATGTTGTCCAGTTGAACCCAGTTTCGCACGCCGTCGGGCCGCTCGGCGGAGAGCACCAATTCGAACCGGCCGTTGTCGTCAAACTCCATCTCGCCATCGCACAGATTGGCGAGGATGCAGTTGGTCCGGCCGCGCAGGCCGTACAGGCAGAAGGCCAAGTACAACTCCTCCCCACGCTGGCCGTGGATTCGATAGCGCAGCGCCGGGTTCAAGGTGGCCCGGTGGTACAAGGTATCTGGATTATCCACGAAAAATTTCCGGATCGGCGACATGATCTGCACGAGGCTCGGCGCGTCAGCTTCCTGTTCTACCTGAAATTCCGTCATGGCGACTAGAATGCGCATGAGGAAACGGTAGCCCTCGGCGCGTTCCGAGGGGTCGCGTCCCTCGCTCAATGCGTCCACTTGTCCCGCCGCATTGGTGAGTTGCGCGGTCAGCGTCGCCCATGCCTTTGCTAGTTCGTCTTTGTTCATTTTTCTATTCCTTTAAAGTCGCGTCTTACAACCTCGGCCTCCAGCCCGAACTCCTCGATTGAGTAGCGGTGTGGGCCGTGTTTGTGCTGCCGGTTGCCGGCTAGCCATAGCTTCATCCTGTTTTCAAACGGATCAGAATATTCATAACCGTGGTGCACATAAATCCGATGCACGGTGCCGATGGGGTCTGCCACGAGGTCGTTGTATTGCACGTCGAGAAATTGTTCCGCATTGGAGGCGGAGCGAACTTCAGCCGAGCGTCTTCCAACTTCGAGTAGACGCTGATGCCAATGCGTTCCGATGACTCCCTTGTCGACGAGGTCGCTGGCTGCGCTTCGCGTGATCTCGCACAGGCTGCAGATGCTTGGCAGGACACTCTCTGCGCTGCGGTGGGTCTGTACGATTCGCGCATCCGGGAAGACGCTCAATAGGCCACTCAACCCTGGCAGATGGCGCGGTGCCTTGCAGACCCAGTGGCTGCCCCGGCATTTCCAACTGAGCATCTGGAGTTGGCGGCGGTAATAGAGGTACCATACGGGCTCGGCCTCATGTTCGGCGAGCCAACGGGAGTAACTCGGGATATTCGCCCTTAACTCGAAAATAAAATCTGCGAACGTGTGTTCGATGAGCCACAGGCATTCCTCCGGCCCTGTGGCATCCAGCTTGTGTGCGCTGGCCAGGAGGGGTGCTATTTTTTCAAAACTGCTGACAAATTCCTCCGTTTGCGCAATCCGCGAATCGTTGTCCAGGGACTCCGGTGCCGGCGCGGGGTGCAATCCCTCCCACAGCCTGAGCCAGCGCGAGGCCGGGTCGCAGGCGAGCAGGTTGTGCAGTAGCGTCGTGCCGGTTCGGGGGAAGCCCAGGATGTACAGCGGCCGTTCGATCGGCGTCTGCGCCATCTCCGGGTGCGCGGCAAATGCCTCCTCGGTTCGCAAGCGGTTCGTAAGCAGCCGCAGCATGGTGCGCTGCATCAGGATCACGCCCAGGGCATTGAGGCGTGCCTCGTCCTGTAGTGACTGGAGTAGGATGTTGTACGGCTCACGGTATGAATCATCACCAAAGTCCGACAGGCCGGTTTGTGCTGCTGCTTTCTCAAGAAGAGCTTCGGCGTTCAAGGCGACGTCTGGGGAGAGTCTGGACATTGTGGCGGGGTTGAAAAGTAGATCAGCGAACGTAGAGCGTGCCGCCATCCACGGGGAAAGGGCAGCCAGTGATGAACGATGCCTCGTCGCTGCAGAGGAAAACCGCCATCGCGGCGACTTCCTCCGGCTTACCCATGCGACCAATTGGCTGGTAGTCCGCCAGCTTTTTAAACATCTCCGCCTGGTTGTCAGGGTAATTCTCCGCGATGAATCCATCGACGAACGGCGTGTGGATGCGGCCCGGCAGAACGGCATTGCAGCGGATGTTGTCGTGCAGGTGATCCTTGGCCACCGAGTAGGTCATTGCGAGCACACCGCCCTTGCTGGTGCTGTACGCTAGGCGATCGTTGATGGCCATCGTCGCCACCGTCGAGGCGATGTTGACAATCGCGCCTCCGCCGCTGTTGAGCATCTGCCGAACGCCGCCCTTGAGGCAATTGAATACGCCTTTCAGGTTGACGCTCATCACGCGGTCAAAATCTTCCTCGCTGGTGTTTGTGATATTGCCGACGTGTGCGATGCCGGCGTTGTTGACGAGGCAATCGAGCCCGCCGCGGTCTCTGCCAAGTTTGCTGAAGAGTTCCTGCACTTGGACGTGATTCGAAACGTCGCACTTGATGCCTTCCGCTTGGCCGCCGGTGGAGCGGATTTGCTCGACTGTCTCGTCGGCCGTATGGTCGTTGACATCAAGCACATCGACGAACGCGCCCTGCCTGGCCAAGGCGATGGCTATCGCCTGGCCGATTCCCGACCCCGCACCGGTCACGACGGCAGTCTTTCCTATAAGGCTGAACATGCACGTCAATGTCAACGAGACCGCCGGGCTTGGCAAGTTTGAACGCTCGGCAAGGCGCTCTCCAAAGAAACCTCTGTGCTGGCAAACACGGAGGAATGCTTTTACGCTTGGCCAGGCGGATGAGTGATTCCAGAAAAGAAATCAGACGGCTTCGCAGTGAGGAGTGGTTCAACAATCCGGCGCATCCGGACAACACGGTTATTTACATCGAGCGTTTCCTGAACTACGGCATCACGCCGGAGGAGTTGCGCGCTGGAAAGCCGATCATCGGCATCGCCCAAGTCGGTAGCGACATCACCCCGTGCAACCGTGGCCATATCGAGACGGCCGAGCGCGTGAAGGCTGGCATCCGCGATGCCGGCGGCATTCCGTTTGTGTTCCCGGTACACCCGATTCAGGAGAGTTGCCGCCGACCCGCTGCTGCGTTGGATCGCAACCTGGCCTACCTTGGGCTCGTCGAGGTGCTGCATGGCTATCCGTTCGACGGCGTGGTGTTGACGACCGGTTGCGACAAGACCACGCCGGCATGCCTGATGGCGGCGGCAACGATGAACCTGCCGGCGATAGTGCAGTCGGGTGGACCGATGCTCGACGGATGGTACAATGGCGAGTTGGCCGGATCCGGAACGATGGTTTGGGAGGGACGCAAGCAGATGTCCGAGGGCAAAATCACCGTCGAGGAGTATCTTGCCCAAGTGGCTGCCTCCACCCAGAGCGTGGGACACTGCAATACGATGGGGACGGCGCTCTCGATGAATTCGCTTGCCGAGGCGCTGGGCATGTCGCTTCCCGGCTGCGCGGCGATCCCGGCTGCGTACCGTGAACGCGGGCAAATGGCGTACCGCACCGGCAAGCGTATCGTCGACATGGTTCACGAGGGGTTGACGCCAAGCCAGGTGATGACCCGTGAGGCGTTTGAAAATGCCATCGTCGTTAACACGGCCATCGGCGGTTCCACGAATTGCCCCGTTCACCTGGGTGCCATCGCGCGGCACCTAGGGGTCGAACTGAGTCTGCAGGACTGGCAGGACATCGGTTACGACGTGCCGTTGCTCGTCAACTGCCAACCGGCCGGCAAGTACCTTGGGGAGGCGTTCCATCGCGCGGGTGGTGTTCCCGGGGTGTTTCGCGAATTGCTCGAAGCCGGGAGGATTCACGGCGATGCCATGACCGTCAGCGGCAGGACGGTGGCCGAAAACCAGGCGAGCGTTCCGGAACCGGACCGCGAGGTGATACGTGCCCATGGCGAGCCATTGAAGAAGCAGGCCGGCTTTCTCGTGTTGAGCGGGAACCTGTTCGACGCGGCGCTGATCAAGACGTGCGTTATTAGTGACGAATTTCGAGCCCGTTACCTGTCCGAGCCGGGCAATGAAAATGTGTTCACGTCGCGCGTGATTGTGTTCGAGGGGCCGGAAGATTATCGCGAGCGGCTCAACGAGCCATCGCTTGAAATCGACGACTCCTGCATGCTGGTAATTCGAGGCTGCGGGCCGATCGGCTATCCCGGCTCCGGCGAAGTGGTGAACATGCAGCCGCCGGACAAGCTTTTGAAACAGGGCATTCAAACTCTGCCGACAATGGGCGACGGACGCCAAAGCGGCACTTCGGCCAGCCCGAGCGTCTTGAATATCGCGCCCGAGTCGGCTGTGAGCGGGAACTTGGCCCTGCTCGAAACCGGCGACGAGGTTCGGGTGGATCTTAACGAGTGCCGAGTCGAGTTGCTGGTGTCCGAGGAGGCCTTGGTCAAACGCCGAGAAAACCACACGCCACCGGAGCTTCACAATCAGACCCCTTGGCAGGAAATGTACCGGGGCTGCGTCGGCCAGCTAGACACTGGAGCCTGCATTGAGTTAGCGACCAAATACCGTGACGTTTGCGGGGATCATCCGCGTCATTACCACTGATTTACTCGATCAGGATTGAGTTGCCGCCCGGCTGAGGCTAGTCTGCGCGGCCATGAGCGAGGGAGACTTAAGCACAAATCAAAGACCGGATGGCCGAGCGGTGGATCAGCTTCGCACGGTCACTTTCAAAAACAACATTGCTCCGCACGCCACCGGCTCGACACTAATCGAGTGGGGGAACACCCGCGTCATATGCTGTGCCACGGTGGAGGAGTTGGTGCCACGCTGGATGAAGCTGCAAAACGTCGAGGGCGGTTGGGTTACCGCCGAATACTCAATGCTGCCTTACTCGACGCTTGATCGCAAAAGGCGTGACATTGCCAAGGGCAAGATCGACGGGCGCTCGCAGGAAATCCAGCGCCTCATCGGCCGTTCGATGCGGGCTGCGGTGGATCTGGTCAAGCTCGGCTCGCGAACGATCTGGATCGACTGCGACGTCCTCCAGGCCGACGGCGGCACGCGCACGGCGTCGGTTACCGGTGCCTACGTAGCCCTGTCGCTGGCCTTGACCAAGCTGCAGACCGACGGATTGCTGGAGTGCGACCCGGCGCTCGCCGCGGTCGCCGCGGTGAGTGTCGGCGTGGTCAAAGGCGTGCCCATTTTGGATTTACCCTACGTCGAGGACGTTGCTGCCGAGGTGGATATGAACATCGTGATGAACGCCAACGGCGAGTTCATCGAGTTGCAGGGTACCGGAGAAAAGAATACCTTCAGCGATGGCCAACTGGCCACCATGCTAGCGCACGGGCGAAAGGGGATCGACGAGTTGCTGGACTTGCAAAAGGCGGCCATCTCCGAGGGCTAAGGCAAGCGGCCATCATGTATTGCAGGGAGAAACCGACTCGGCTGCACTTCGTCCGCCACGCCGAGGTAGACGAGGCGTACCACGAGGTGTTCGGGGGCCAGATCGACATGGAACTATCGCCGCTTGGCCACGAACAGGCCAAGCGCTTGGCTAAGTTTTTGGGCGGCCGCACCTTTGATCGCATTTACCTCAGCCCGATGATTCGGGTGCAGCAGACAGCCAAGCCACTGCTCGACGCGCTTGGCCAGGAAGCTCAAGTCGTTGACGACTTGCGGGAGGTTGATTTCGGCGTCTGGACCGGCCACAAGTGGCACGAGATACAGGAAAAATTCGGCCTGGACGCCGAGGATTGGCTCGTGCATTTGGAGAACGGCGACGTCGCCGGGGCTGAGTCGATGGAGGGATGCCGATCACGCATCCGCGGCAGCTTAGGGCAAATGATGAACGAAGGGGCAGGTCAAGACGTTCTCGTCCTGTGCCACGGTGGTGTGATTCGGATGCTCCTGTCGCTACTGCTCGACGAGCCGTTCTCAAAAATGGATCGCTTCGAAGTAGACTTCGCCAGTCTGAGCGTCATCGAGCACCGATCCAGCCGTGTAGAAATTAAGCTGCACAACTTCGCCCCCTGGCTGTGGCTGGGTGAGAATGGTGAAATGTGACCGGGTAGTCGGATCACCGTTTGTCTCGAGCGCAAATCGATCGACCCGGCGCGGGGCGCATTTGACCAAGTGAGACGGCTTTTTACGGCTTGGGAATGGGGATTGTTGCGGCGGAATGACTTGAAGAGCGGTGCTCGGGTTCTTGTCAAATTTCTTCCCTGTTTTTTCGAACGCTAGGGTCGATGGCGTGGTCGAAGCCTGAGACCGTTTGTTATGTATGACATGATACATGCTGGGGAATGGCTTACTTCAAGCCAGGTTGGTTTTGCTACTCTTCCGACAACGGCTTCTTCCACACATCCATTAAACTTAATGATAAAAAAACCCGATGTCGTTACCGGCCTCCTCAGCGAGGAGCATCCCTTTCACCAGGCGCAAACCCAGCCGGGTAAGGCGAAGAAACACCGTTACGAGAGACGAAAGGTCCGGAGTATTCTGAAGATCGGGGATTGGGGGGGCGAATACGAGGAGGCTAACTGAGCGGGAGACGAGAGTTTTTTCGCCCCGTCGGCCGGCATCAACTGGATACGAGCTCGTCGACGTTTTTGTAGGTCGTTTCGAGTTGTTCGACGAGTGTGTTCGAGGTTTCCACCCCGGCGTCCCGTAGGGCCAGCATGGCTGCGCCCAGTACTGTCGGCAGACGAGGTTGACTTAGCATCGCCTTGAACTTTCCGCGAATGGTTTCCTCGAAGGCTTCCATCACCGCGCGGTTGAAAAGAAGCACACCTCCGGAAAAGAATAACGGTAGCGGAGAGGTGTCCAAGCCGGATTTTTCAACAGTCTGGATGGTTAGGTTGGCGACGGCTTCGCCGGCTTCGCGGCAGATCTGCTGATAAACCGGGTCAGCACCCCCGATTTCCCTGTCCAGCTTGGAGGCGAGAATGGCAAACTTGTCGCGTGTGAACTCGGGGTGATAAATCACCGGGATCAAGCCTTGTACATTTTTGACTTCGTACCAGCCGCAAAGGGCGTCTGTGATTGAGGTCGCGGGGCCGCTTTGCTCAAACTCGGCAATGGCGGCCCGGATGCATTTCACGGCGATCCAGTAGGCGCTGCCAACGTCGTCGAGCAGAGGGCCCCATCCTCCATGATGAGTGAACTCCCCATCCTCATTGCAGGCAATGATGCTGGTGCCGGTTCCGCAAATGACCAGCACACCGGGTCGGCCAAGCGTTGCGCCTTGAAAAGCGGCGACAGAGTCGCCCACGAGGCGGGTCCGTTTCCAGGGATAGATTTTTCCGCAGAGCTTTTCCTTCTGGTCGGTTGTGGCCTCGTTGAAGATGCCGGCTGCGGAGACGGCGTAATGGGTGAATTCGTTCGAGAAGGGCAGTTGAAGCTCGAGGTCGTGGAGGATTTCGCTCACGCGCCGCCGAACCTCCTTTTGGTAGGAACCGGTGAAGTTCATCGAGGCGGAGTGGACGACCGAGAGCACCCGGCCGTCGTGTGTTGCCGCCACGCCGTGGCTGTAAGTGGCACCACCATCAATCCCGATGACCAGCTGCAGGGGAGTCTCCATACGTGTGGCTTGGCAAGCGTTTAGCCAAGCGCGACTTGGGAGACAGTGGCGAATTCGCTCCCCGATGGCAATCCGGACATGCCAGCCAAGGCCCGGGCGGCCCTGCCTCATGACGGCGATGGTAAAGTAAAATGAAATAAAACTTGGCTGACCGGTGAGCTTCGGGTAGCCCTTTTCGCCCTTTTCAAAGTAACAGGGGGCTGCCTTGAGTTTTTTTGTCTGCTTTTACTTTGCTCCCCATGAGGATAGGCTGCGCCCGCCTTTGGGGGTGATGGCTGTTTGATTTAAGATTGTGTCTGCACGAGACGACTATTTACTGGAAACACTGACCGAGATGGGGGTGGTGACGGACAAGGAGCGTGCACTCGCCGAGGACGAAGCCATGTCGAGCGGGGAGGGGGTTGTGGACACGCTCCTCACCAAGGGCGTGGTTATGGCGATCCAAGTCTCACAGGCCAAGGCGGCGCAATTTGGTGCGGAATTTGTCGAGCTCGCCGAACAGTCAATCGAGGACGAAGTCATCTCATCCGTGCCCAGGTCCGTGGCGCACCAGTACAAGGTGGTACCGCTGTACCAGGACGAGCTGAGCGTTACGGTGGCGATGTCTGATCCGTCGGATCTGGACGCGATTGACGCTCTTGGCCAGGCGCTGAACAAGGAGGTGAAGATCAGCGTGGCCGATGAGGACGAGATCGAGGGAGCCCTCAAGCAGTATTACGGGGTGGCGCGAGACGACAACGTCAGCCAACTCATCCAGGACATCACAGAGGGGGAGGTGCAGATCAGCACACTTGGGGAAGTGGCGGTGGGCGAGGACGAGGATGCTGTCGATGCAGATGCTCCGCTCATCAAGCTAGTGAACACCATGATCGTGGAGGCGTTCCGGCTGGGTGCTTCTGATATTCATCTTGAGCCCCTGGCGGCACGGTTCCGGATGCGCTATCGAATCGACGGTGTCTGCCACGAGAAGAAAGGGCCGCCGAGACGGTTGCAGGCAGCGGTGATCAGCCGCCTTAAAATCATGTCCGAAATGGACATCGCCGAGAAACGAATCCCGCAGGACGGCCGCATCCAGGCCAACGTGGGAGGCAAAACCATTGATCTTCGGGTCAACTGCCTTCCCACCACGCATGGTGAGAGCATTGTCATGCGTTTGCTGGACAAGGAAGGGCTGAAGCTTGGCCTTGGCCAGTTGGGCTTCCTGGCAGATGACCAGCGCACGTTCGAGGACCTGATCCAGTTACCCGACGGCATTCTGCTCGTGACCGGCCCGACCGGCTCAGGTAAAACCACCACCCTGTACTCCTGCCTGAACTACATCAACAAGCCGGATCGCAAGATCATCACCGTCGAGGATCCGGTTGAGTACCTGCTCGAGGGAATCAACCAGGTGCAGGTCCATACCGCGGTGGGCCTGACCTTTGCCAACGCGCTCCGGGCAATGTTGCGGCAGGCACCCAACGTGGTGATGCTGGGTGAAATTCGTGACTTCGAGACAGCCACGATTGCGATTAACGCGTCGCTGACCGGCCATCTGGTTTTCTCCACGCTCCATACTAACGATGCGCCATCAGCTGTGACTCGCTTGACCGATATCGGGGTGAAGCCGTTTCTCATCGCCTCGGCCACCCGCTGCCTCATGGCGCAGCGTCTGGTGAGGAAGATTTGCCCGAAATGTGAAGCACCGGCCGAGCCGGTGGAAAGTGAACTGCTGGCGCTTGGCCTCGACCCGAAAAACATCAAGGATCCCGATTTTAAGGCCGGAGCGGGCTGCGATAAATGCAACGGAACCGGGCACAAGGGCCGATTTGGTTTATTCGAGGTGTTCGTTATAGACGATGAAAGTCGAAAGATGATTGTCAATAACATCACGACCACAGACTTACGCAAACGGGCCCGTGAAGTTGGGATGCGCACGCTTCGAGAGGATGGCGCCCGCAAGGCTGTCGCCGGTATGACCACACCAAATGAAGTGTTACGTGTCACGGTGGGTGACGAGAATTGATTGTTTTTTGAGATAGCTATGTCCTATGTAATGTCAGATTTGTTGCACCTTGTAGTGAAGGAGGGAGCGTCCGATCTTCACATCCGGGTGGGGGTGCCGCCGGCGATCCGCCTGCACGGTATTTTACAAAAAGTGGATGGCCCGGCTATCACGGATGAGATGTCCGAAGAGCTGATGCGTTCCATCACTTCCGACGAGAATGTCCAGGAAGTGCGTGAGCGTGGCGGGGCGGATTTTGCCTTTGCGTTTGGTGACATGGCCCGGTTCCGGGTGAGCGTGTTCAAGGAGAAGGGCAGGTTTGCATCCGTGCTTCGGCAGATACCAACAACCCTGCTGACATTCGAGCAGATCGGTTTGCCGCCATCGGTGAAGGAGTTGTTGTACAAGCCGCGTGGCATGTGCCTGGTAACTGGGCCGACCGGCTCCGGCAAAAGCACCACGCTGGCTTCCATGATTGACATCATCAACATGGAACGAGATGACGTCCATATTGTCACCGTTGAAGATCCCATCGAGTTTTATCACAACCACAAGAACGCCATTATTACCCAGCGCGAGGTGCACGTTGATGTGCCCAGTTTTGGCGAGGCGCTGCGCCGTGTACTGCGGATGGACCCGGACATCATTCTGGTGGGTGAGATGCGCGACTTGGAAACGATTGAGTCGGCCATCACGGCTGCGGAGACGGGGCACTTGGTGTTTGGAACCCTTCATACGACAGGCGCTGCCAAGACCATCGACCGTATCGTGAATGCATTTCCAACAAACCAGCAGAACACCATCCGAATTCAGCTTTCCACGGTGTTGGTCTCAGTGATTTCCCAGTTACTTTGTCCCCGTGCTGACAAGCCGGGTCGGGTGGCGGTGTTCGAAATCATGAACCTGACACCCTCGATATCGGCCTTGATTCGTGACAATAAGACCTATCGGATTAATTCCGACATCCAAACCGGTGCCAAGTATGGAATGGTGAACCTGGACTCATTTCTGTTGGAGAAATACCAGGCAGGCCTGATCACGGAGGATGAGGTCATCACCAAGTCCCAGGATCCTGGGTCGATCATGGATAAACTCCGTTCGGTGCAGGCCGGGATGGCGGCTGAAGAAGAGGAGGGTGAGCAAGCCTGATGGCCGACTATTTGTCCATCCCGCTGCTGTCACTGATTTCGGAGCAGAATCTGCTGGATGAATTCCAGATCGAGGAAGCCGCCGGTGAAGTGGAGACCAAGGGGGTCACTGCCTTTCAGGCATTGGTGGATTTGGGTTATCTGGACGGAGACAGAATTATTCAAGCCTTGTGCGATCATCTTGGCGCGGAGTCGATGGATCTTAATGATGCCCTGATCACGCCGGAATTGCTCAAGCTGTTGCCATCCGAATTAGCAAGGCAGCATAAGTGCGTTCCAGTGTCTCATTTTGAGCCGACGTTACAGGTGGCTTTTGCCGACCCGCTCGATCCGGCCGCGATAGATGAGATCGGTTTTTCAACCGGTTTAGACATCCAGGTTGTGGTTGCCGACCCGACCCAGGTGGTTGCCGCGGTCAAGGAGCATTATGGGGAGGACGAGGCGGATGCCACAGCTGGCGGGGCTGCGTTCGATGAAATCCTCAAGGAAATGGGTGTGGACTCAGCCGAGGACGGAAAACTGGAGGCTGAGGACATTGAAAAGATCGATGTTTCCGGGGATGAAAGGGACATCGCCGCCTTTGTGGATGCTGTGTTGGTGACAGCCATCGGGGATCGTGCCAGTGATATTCATTTCGAGCCATTCGAGAATGATTTCAAGATTCGGGCACGTGTGGACGGGGCGCTCTACGAGTTGACAAGTCCCCCGATAAGCCTGGCGCCGAACGTGGTGGGCCGTATCAAGGTCATGGCGGATCTCAAGCCGGACGAACGCCGTCGCCCGCAGGATGGCCGCATTCCCCGTATCATGCCTGACGGTCGTAAAATCGATCTTCGTGTGTCCTGTTTGCCGACGCAATTTGGGGAATCCGTCGTGCTGCGTGTGCTGGATCGCGAGGCCATCAAACTGGACTTGGATGCGCTTGGTTTCCCGGACGACATGCTGACCCAGATCAAAGAAATTGCAAGAACGCCCAATGGCATTTTTATTGTAACGGGGCCGACCGGTTGCGGGAAAACCACCACCCTGTATTCCACGCTTCACGAGGTAAACTCCATCGGTGATAAGATTTTGTCGGTTGAGGATCCGGTCGAGTTTGATATTGATGGAATCATGCAGGTTCCTGTCAGGGAAGCGATCGGGATGACGTTTGCGGCTGGTCTACGGGCTTTCCTTCGCCAGGACCCGGACATCATCATGGTCGGGGAAATGCGCGATCTCGAGACCGCGCAGATATCCATTCAGGCCTCCCTGACGGGTCACTTGGTGCTTAGCACCCTGCACACCAATGACGCCGCGGGGGCGGTCACGAGACTGCTGGATATGGGTGTTGAGCCGTTCCTCATCTCCTCAACCCTCTTGTGTGTGCTTGCGCAGCGGTTGATCCGTACCATTTGCAAAAAATGCCGTAGCCCGTTTGAGCCTACCGACAAACAGCTCCAAATGCTGGGCCTGAAGATGTCTGACTTGGGCGATTCCCAGTTTCATTACGGTCGGGGTTGTTCATCATGTCACGACACCGGTTATATTGGTCGGCGCGGTATTTTTGAGTTTTTGACGGTCAACGACGAGATACGGGACTTAATCAACCAAGTGAAACCAACCATCGTTGTTCGCCAAAAAGCCATTGAGCTGGGCATGACCACCTTGAGGCAAGATGGCTTGCGTGGCATCTACGATGGTGATACGACCGTGGAAGAGGTGCTCCGTTACACGTAACAACAGCGGGACGCATAATCATGGCCACCTTTCAATACGAGGCGTTAAACGCGCAGAGCGGGAAGACCGAAAAGGGTGAATTAAACGTTGCCAGTCAGGCCGAGGCCCTGGCTCGGTTGCAGGAGATGGGATTGGCCCCCATCAAGGTAGATCCTGTCAAGGAGGCTCCAAAAAAAGGCAAACGCAAAGGCGGCGCGGTCAAGGGTAAAAAAGGCGGGAAAAAGGGCGTTGGGGATTTTGAGATCAAAATCCCCGGGTTGAGTGGCAGAGTTAAGGAAAAAAACCTGACAATTTTCACTCGCCAGTTGGCACAGTTGACGTCGGCGGGACTCCCACTCCTCAGCGGCCTGAGGGTGCTCGAAAAGCAAGAAAAAACACCGACGCTTCGACGTGTGCTGGGTGACTTGGCCCAGGTGATTGAGGGAGGCGGCACTTTCTCCGAGGGATTGGCCCAGAACGCCGGTGTGTTTAACAAACTGTTCGTCAGCATGGTAAAGGCAGGCGAACTGGGCGGTGTGCTCGAGGTGGTGCTAGACCGTTTGGCCCAGTTCATGGAGAAGGCCATGAGAATCAAGGGGAAGGTCAAGGCCGCCTTGTTTTACCCCATCGCAGTGCTCGTGGTTGCGATAGCCATTATGGCCATTCTGATGGTGTGGGTTATTCCCAAGTTCAAGGATGTGTTTGCTGAGATGATGGGGACGGGGCTTCCGCCTTTCACGGAATTCGTTCTAGCCATAAGCGACTTATTGCGCACGAACGCCTTTGGTGCCTTTACTGCATTGTTTGCCGCTTTGTTCACCTTTGCCATGATTGGTCGAACTCAATTCGGTCGTTACACCCTGGACAAGTTGAGCCTGATTTTACCTGTAATAGGTAATGTGGTGGAAAAGGTTGCCATTGCCCGATTCTCACGCACCCTTGGCACACTCATCAATTCCGGCGTGCCGATCCTGCAGGCCCTCAACATCGTCAAGGACACTTCTGGCAACGTCGTGGTGGCGCGTGCCGTCCAGGATGTGCATGACAGCGTCAAGGAGGGTGAAACGATTGTCGCGCCGTTGGAGGCTTCGCGTGTGTTCCCCCCGATGGTCATCAGCATGGTGGATGTCGGTGAAAAAACGGGTGATATGCCGCAGATGCTCGAGAAGGTTGCCGACACGTACGATGAGGAAGTGGATCGTGCCGTCGAGTCACTCACCTCGTTGATCGAGCCGATCATGATCGTCTTTCTGGCCGTGATTGTGGGCAGCATCGTCATCGCGATGTTCCTGCCGCTGATCGCGATGATCGAGGGTATAGAGTAGCAAGCCAAGGGCGACGCACCCAATCTTGTCGACATCGGGCGAGGTGGTTCTTCTGCGCTTGGTCAAGCGGGTGTGGTTTCATTTTTTGAATCCGAACAGGCCGGGTTGGATCTGTTGGGTATGAACAGCAAGGCTGATAAAAAGGATCTCACTCGCCGCTTGACTGAAATCGTTGGCGCGGGTGCTGTTCTTGCTGACGATCGCGAACTTGTTGTTTACGAGTGCGACGCCTACACGCTTCAAAAAAACCTTCCCACCGTGGTTGTCCTGCCCAAGTCGGCGCAGGAAGTGGCGGCGGTCGTTCGCCTGTGTGCCAGCCTGGGTTTACCCATCATCCCTCGCGGCGCGGGCACGAGCCTGAGCGGCGCAGTATTGGCGGTTGACGGCGGTGTCATGATTGCTCTAACGCGAATGAATCGCGTCTTGAGCATTGATCCTCGAAACCGCCGGGCAATGGTTGAGGCCGGTTGCGTGAACGCCTGGATCACTCGAGATGCGGCAAAACACGGCTTGTTTTATGCCCCTGATCCGTCGAGCCAGACGGCCTGCACGATTGGAGGCAACATTGCGACAAACTCCGGCGGCCCGCACACGCTTAAAAACGGCGTCACCACCAACCATATCCTCGGCTACGAGATGGTGCTGCCTGACGGCAGCATCGAGTGGCTGGGCGTCGAGCCGGACGGCGGCGAGGAAGTCGGCGGCTACGACCTGCGCGGCGCAGGCATCGGCTCGGAGGGCATGTTCGGCGTGGTGACTCGGGCCCTGGTGCGCCTGTCCAAAACACCACCGGCATTCAAGACATTTCTCGGTGTTTTTGAGAGCGTCGACGAGGCTAGCCAGGCGGTGAGTGACATCATTGCCGCCGGGATTGTGCCGGGCGCGCTCGAGATGATGGACCAACTGATCACGCAGGCGCTTGAGGAGGCGTATCATTTCGGTTTTCCGCTAGATGCTGGCGCAGTGCTGATTGTGGAGCTGGACGGTTTGGCCAAGGGCGTCGAGGAGCAGGCCAAGAGGGTTGATGAGATTTGCCGCCGAAACAATGCCAGCGAAGTGCGCCTGGCCAGGGATGCCGCTGAGCGCGCCGCCCTGTGGAAATGTCGCAAGCGAGCCTTCGGGGCGATTGGTCGTCTGAGCCCGAATTACGTCACTCAGGACGGCGTTGTGCCGCGCAGTAAGTTGCCTGAAATCATGCAGTTCATCCGCTCCGTCAGCGATAGGTATTGCCTGAGGATTCCCAACGTCTTTCACGCTGGCGACGGTAACATCCACCCATTGATCCTGTATGATGAGCGCGAACCGGATCAGGTGAAGCGTGCCCTGCAAGCGGGCAACGACATTCTCGGCAAATGCATCGAGTTAGGCGGCAGCGTTACCGGCGAGCACGGCATTGGCGCAGAGAAAATCGATTTCATGAGCAGGCAGTTCGCTGCAGAAGATCTCGACGCCATGAAGCAATTGCGCCGCGTATTCGACCCGAAAAACCAGTGTAACCCCCACAAAATGTTCCCCGGCGCGAAGCGCTGCGCCGAGTTCGCACTGAAGAAGCAAGTGACCGCATGACGCTCAGGCCAGGCTCTATCTCCGAGTTGCAGAAATTGCTGCCTCAATCACAGCGAGTGGCCGATGTGTCGCTCGAGGCTGTCGCTGAGTTCGTCGAGCATGTGCCGGAAGACATGACTGCGACGGTACAGGCGGGGATGTGCTTGGCAGTTTTTCAAAAGCGCTTGGCCGCGTCGGGACAGTGGCTGCCGGTTGATCCCCCGAATCCGGAGTCGGTGACAGTCAGTGAGTTGCTTGCAAAAAACTTAAGCGGCCCGAGGCGGTTTGGCTGTGGCACGGTGCGGGATTGGCTCATCGGCCTGGCCGTGGTGCTGCCGGATGGACGACTGATTCGCAACGGCGGCAAGGTGGTGAAAAACGTCGCCGGGTTTGATCTCTGCCGGTTGTTCGTCGGCGCCCGGGACACACTGGGCATCATCGTCGAGGCGGCGTTCAAGTTGCTGCCCTTGCCTGAAGCGGAGGCGTACTTGGCCAGGCCGTGCGAGTCTCTTGGCCAGGCGGAGGAAGTGCTGAAAAAAATCTGGGACTCAGACCTGCAACCGACCGTACTTGACCTGCATCGCATCGACACCGAATCGCTCACGCTGGTTGTCGGTTTCGCCGGTCCAAGTGCCGATGTAGAGGCCCAGTCGAGCGAGGTATATGGGCTTGGATTCGTTGATGAGACGTCGCTCGATTATGACGCCGCGTTCCGCCACTCTATTCCTGGCTTTACCTCTGTTGCGCCGGGCCAATTGGTTTCGACACTGAGGGGGTTGGGGGATGAGTCGTTTGTGGCTCGCGCGGGCAACGGCGTGATTTATCATCCCGGCGCAAAGCCACCCGAAATCCGTTCGCCTGGATTGGAGCAACGCGTAAAGGAGATGTTTGACCCTAAAGGAGTACTGCCCGAGTGAGTGCGGTTGGGCAATTCCTCGATGAACCCAAGGCGCTGGCCTGTGTGCATTGCGGGTTGTGCCTCTCGTCCTGCCCGACCTACCTCGAGACGGGGAATGAAAACGACTCTCCGCGGGGGCGTATTTATCTGATGCGGGCCATGCAGTCGGGGCAGTTGGGTGTAGGTGCTGTGCCGGTGCGCCATGTCGATTTGTGCCTCGGTTGCCGCGCCTGCGAGACCGCCTGCCCCAGCGGGGTGAAGTACGGGACGCTGCTCGAGGAGACGCGCGCTCACATCGAGAAACACCACAGGCGCGGCCTGTTCCAATGGGCTTTGCGCCGGTTCATGATCGGACAGGTTTTTCCGTTTCCATGGCGGCTTCGCCTGGCCTTGTTGCCGGTGCGGGTGATTCGCTTTTTACGGCTCAACTTTATGCTGCCCAAGTTTGCCCGGGAAATGATTGAACTGCTGCCGCAGTGCCCGGTGAAGGGCAAACTGCCAGTCAAGCGTTTGGCCAAGGGGGAGACCAGGGGTCAGGTTGGATTCATCGAGGGCTGCGTGATGCAGGTCATGTTCGCAGACACGAATGAATCGAGTGTCGAGTTGCTCAATCGCGACGGTTGGGATGTGCATACGCCGAAGGGGCAGGGTTGCTGCGGCGCGCTGTATGCCCACAGTGGCCAACTGGCCAAAGCGCGAGATTGTGCGCGACGTAACATTGCGGCGTTCGAGAAGCAACCGCTTGACGCGATTATCATCAACGCCGCGGGCTGTGGGGCAACGCTTGTCGAATACGGCGACTTGCTTAAGAACGATCCTGCTTGGTCGGAACGGGCGAAGGCGTTCAGTGGGAGGGTAAAAGACTTGGTTACCTGGCTGGAAGGTTCCCGGTTTCCGGTTTTCGGTTCGGGCGCGAAAGTCACCTATCACGATGCCTGCCATTTGGCCCACGCGCAGGGGATAGTCAAAGAACCCCGGGAGTTGATGAAAGCAAAGTCGGGCGATGAGTTTGTTGGCCTTGCCGAGTCGGATCTGTGTTGTGGCAGTGCCGGAAGCTACAACCTGACCGAGCCGGAAATGGCCAACCGCCTTCAGGCACGCAAGGTGCAGAACATTATCGAATCCGGTGCGGAGATCGTTGTCACGACAAATCCCGGCTGCCTGCTTCAAATACAATCCGGCTTGCGAAAGGCCAGCGCGCATCACATCCGCGCCGTCCACATCGCGGATTACTTACTCGAAGGCGGCGCGGTTGGGGGATGACTGCACTTTCCGCGTGCGTTTGAAGAGGGAGTCGGTATTTTGTCCCCACATGCGATCGAGCGCAGAATCACAGGCTCTTTTTGATAGGGCGCTGCAATGGATTCCTGGAGGGGTGAACTCACCCGTGCGGGCCTTTCGCGCCGTGGGCGGAAACCCGTTTTTTGCGGTGCGAGCCAACGGCGCCACGGTTTGGGACGTTGACGACAATGAGTACATCGACTATGTGGGAACTTGGGGCCCGGCGATTCTGGGGCACGCTCCGCAGGTGGTTGTTGATGCGGTGCAGAAAGCGGCTGGTCAAGGAACGAGTTTTGGAATTCCCAATCCGCTTGAAGTCCGCATGGCGGAGTTGGTGGTCAATGCTGTGCCTTCGGTCGAGAAGGTGCGGATGTGCAACTCCGGAACCGAGGCGACAATGTCGGCGATCCGCCTTGCTCGCGGTTTCACCAAGCGCAGTAAAATTATCAAGTTCGAAGGCTGCTACCACGGCCATGTTGACTCGCTTCTGGTCAAGGCCGGCTCGGGCGCGCTGACGCTTGGTCAGCCGGACAGTGCCGGGGTGCCACCCGAATTTACCAGCCAAACAATAGTGCTGCCGTTCAATGATGTTGCGGCGGTGCGGGGGGCGTTTGCCGGGCATGGCCCGGATATTGCCGGGGTTATTTTGGAACCGGTCCCGGCCAATGCCGGTTTGTATCTGCCGCGCGACGGCTACTTGGAGTTTCTCCGGGAAATCACGACCAGGCATGAGTCGCTTTTGATATTTGACGAGGTGATGACCGGCTTTCGCCTCGGGTTGACCGGAGCCCAGGGGCGCTTTGGTATCACGCCGGACTTGAGCTGTTTTGGCAAGGTCATCGGCGGCGGCCTGCCGGTCGGTGCGTTCGGGGGCCGGAGTGAAATTATGGATTGCCTCGCGCCGGACGGGCCGGTGTACCAGGCCGGTACGCTGAGCGGCAATCCCTTGGCCATGGCCGCCGGTATCTCTGTGCTGGAGGCGTTAACTGATGATTCGGTTTACGAGAAGATTGAGGCGCTTGGCCAAGCACTCTCGGATGGCCTTGCCAGGGCGGCGGAGTTGGCGGGGGTTGCGGTTCAGTTGCAGCGAATAGGCTCGATGGCCTGTTGCTACTTCACCGACGCCCCAGTTCACAACATGGCTGATGCCATGAAAAGTGACCGCGAACGGTTCGGTAAATATTTCCACGGGATGCTAGAGGCAGGGGTTTACGTGGCGCCGTCGCAGTTCGAGGCAGGGTTTATCTCGGCGGCGCATGATGAGGCGGCAATCGAGAGGACGATCGAGGCCGCGGCCAGGGTAATGAAGACCCTTTAGCCCATGCGAGTCCTCGCCATAGACCACGGCACAGTCCGGATGGGCATCGCGATGAGCGACGAACTAAAAATAATCGCACAGCCAATGGAGTTCATACCGGCAGAACCGTTCTCCGGATTCCTTAAACGCTTGAGGGAACTGTTGGGTGAGTACGAGGTGGAATTGATCCTGTTGGGCATGCCTCGAAACATGGATGGCAGCTACGGTGAGGCGTCATTGAAGGTGCGTGAGTTTGAGGCGGTGTTGAAAAACACCATCACCCTGCCAGTAAAAACCTGGGACGAGCGACTAACTTCCGTACAGGCCAACCGGGCGCTCTCCCTGGGCGGGGTGAAGAAACAGAAGAAGCGCCAAAGCGTCGACGCGATGGCGGCGGCGATCCTGCTTCAAAGTTACCTCGATAGCCTGGACTGAGTTCGATGGATCACCTGAAACTCAAACTGACCGTTGCGTATGACGGCACTCATTACAAGGGGTGGCAGCTCCAGAAAAACGGGATGACCGTCCAGCAGCGGATTGAGGAGGCGCTGCGACGTCTTTTTCCAAGCGTAAAACGGATTCACAGTTCGAGCCGCACGGACACCGGCGTGCACGCGCGCGGGATGGTGGCGCATGTGGAGGTTCTGAAAGTGGAGTATCGAATCGAAGAGCGCAAAGTGCGCCTGGCGTTAAATGCGTTCTTGCCGGGTGACGTGCGGGTAATGGAGGCCAAGCGCGTGCCAATGACCTTTCATGCCAGGTTCGATGCCAGCGCTAAGCAGTACCGCTATCAGGTCTGGAATTATCCGGTGATGGATCCCTTGCAAATCAACACCGCCTGGCACGTACCCCGCGAGTTGGACCTGGATCGCATGCGCCGAGGGGCGGGGCACTTTGTTGGTAAGCGCGACTTTCGCGCGTTTGCCGTGAAGCGTGAGTATGAGATGCGCTCGACGATTCGGACAGTGACGGGTTGTAAAATATACAAAAACGGTTCGCTGCTGACTTGGGTGATTGAGGGAGACGGTTTCCTGTACAGGATGTGCCGTGGCATCGTCGGGACGTTGGTCGAGGTTGGGAATGGTAAACTAAAACCAGGCGATGTTTGCGACATCCTGAAATCGTGCGACCGTGCCCGGGCGGGTGTGACCGCGCCGCCGCACGGCTTGGTTTTATGGAAGGTTCATTACCGCAAGGGGAAGGCTAGGTGATGAGCCGGAGGGCTTACGGGTTGAACGTCGTTCTGGTCGAGCCGGAAATTCCGCCCAACACCGGCAACGTGGCAAGGCTTTGTGCGACGACACGAACGAGGCTACATTTGATCGAGCCGCTTGGTTTCTCGCTGGATGACCGCCAGTTGAAACGGGCCGGGATGGACTACTGGCAGCACGTTGATTGGCAGAAGTGGAAGGACTGGGCGGCGTTTGTAGGCTCGGTGCCTCGGGAGGCCAAGCTTTGGATCATTGAGTCCGGCGGGCCAACTCGCTATTTCGATGCCCGCTTTTCCAGCGGGGATTACCTTGTTTTTGGGCGAGAGACGGCAGGGTTGCCGGAACAGATTTGCCGCGAAGCTGGGGATCGTTGGTTACGCATCCCGATGTTTCACAACAAGGCGCGTTCGCTGAATCTTTCAAACTGCGTGGCCCTGGTTTTGTACGAGGCGGTTCGCCAGTCGGGTTTCGAGGGGGAATTGTAGCGCTTGGGCAAGCGCGGTTTTGGTGCTGGTGTCGCTCGGCTTCAGGCAGTAGAAGTTACCGCCTTTGGCGGGGTAGCCCACCTGTTTTGATGAAGAATTCCGTGGAAATCTATGATACGACACTGCGTGACGGCACGCAGGGCGAAGGTGTAAGTTTCTCGGTGGCGGACAAGCTGCGCGTGGCGGAGAAGCTCGATGCCTTTGGTGTGCATTACGTCGAGGGCGGCTGGCCGGGGAGCAACCCAAAGGACATTGAGTTTTTCAAGAAGGCAGCCAGGCGCAAGTGGCGCAACACTCAAATAGCCGCCTTTGGATCGACACGCCGCAAGAAAGTTGCTGCCAAAGATGACCCACAGGTCAAGCTGCTTATAGACGCCAAGACGCCGGTGGTCACCATCTTTGGCAAGACATGGCTGCTACATGTGAAGGAAGTGTTACGCACCACGCCAAAGGAAAACCTGGCGATGATTGGTGACACGATCCGGTTCCTGAAAAAGAAGGGTAAAAAAGTCATCTACGACGCGGAGCACGCGCTTGACGGCTATAAGGATGACCCCGGCTACGCGATGGCAACATGGCTCGCAGCGGAGGAGGCCGGGGCTGATTTTGTGGTGTTGTGCGATACCAACGGCGGCTCGCTGCCGAGCGAAGTGAGCGCCATCACAACTGCCGCTCGTGAGGGACTTTCCTGCAACGTAGGGATTCATACCCACAACGACATTGGCCTTGGCGTTGCCAACGCGTTGGTCGCCGTGGATGCCGGCGCGACACAGGTGCAGGGAACCATCAACGGCTATGGGGAACGCACCGGGAACTGCAACCTCACCGTCGCCATACCGAATATTTCACTCAAGATGGACAGGCGCACGCTCCCGAAGGCAAATATCGGCAAGTTGCGGGAACTGTCCCGCTTCGTGGATGAAATAGCCAATCTGATGCCAGATCGACGCCAGCCGTGGGTTGGTGGAACTGCCTTCGCGCACAAGGGTGGCATGCATGTGAACGCCGTTCAAAAGGTGGCGCAGAGTTTCGAGCATGCGAACCCGGACGTGGTTGGCAACAAGCGCCGGATTCTTGTGAGTGACCTGGCCGGCCGTAGCAATATAGTGATGAAAGCCCAGGAAATGGGTATTCGCGTCAGCAACGACACACCGCAGTTGAAAAGCATCCTTTCTAAGGTCAAGGAGCAGGAGCATCTCGGCTACGATTACGAGGGTGCGGAGGGCTCTCTGGCCCTGTTGATTCGCAAGGCGCTTGGCCGTGTGGAACCAGCTTTTCAACTGGAGGCATTTCACGTCTCCATGCGCGGGGATGGTGTTGAGCATGTTTGCGAGGCCACCGTCAAGGTGCGAGTCGGCGACAAGACGGCTCACACAGTGGCCGATGGCGATGGCCCGGTGAATGCGTTGGATCATGCGTTGCGGAATGCGTTGCGCGGGTTTTATCCGGTGCTCAAGAAGGTGAAACTCACCGATTATAAGGTGCGCATCCTCAACGGCGGCAGCGGCACGGCAGCGAAAACACGCGTGCTCATCGAGTCCACCGACGGCAAAGAGAGGTGGTACACGGTCGGCGTGGATGAGAATATCATCGAGGCCAGCTTGCAGGCCTTGCTGGACAGCATCGAGTTTCGCCTGCTGAAAAAATAACTTTCGCGTACAGTTAAGTTCAATATCCATGCCGGAAATCCCCAAGGCTTACGACCCTCAGTCAGTAGAAACGAAGTGGTATTCATTCTGGGAAGCGAATGATTGTTTTACGGCGCAACCCGGGCGCGTGCGCGATGCGCGTCAGGCGTATTCGATTGTGATCCCACCCCCCAATGTCACTGGCGTGTTGCACATGGGGCATGTACTCAACAACACAATTCAGGATATCCTTGCCCGCAAGGCGCGGATGGACGGTAAAGAGGTGCTGTGGTTGCCGGGAACCGACCATGCGGGCATAGCGACGCAGAATGTGGTGGAGCGAGCGTTGCGCAAGGAGGGTGTGATGAAACATCGCGATGATCTTGGTCGTGAGAGGCTGCTTGAGCACATTTGGAAATGGAAAGAGAAGCACGGTGGGATTATCATCGAGCAGTTGAAAAGGCTCGGCGCATCGTGCGACTGGTCCCGGCTACGCTTCACGATGGACGAGGAATACACGAAGTGCGTTCAGCGCGTGTTTGTGGATCTTTACAAGAAAGACCTCATTTATCGCGGCAAACGGATGGTGAACTGGTGTCCTAAGTCTCTGACCGCCCTCTCGGATGAGGAGGTCATCATGAAGGAGCAAAATAGCCGGCTCTATTATTTCAGGGTGCAGGTTGTCGGGGAGCCTGACACTTGGCTGGAGATCGCCACCACGAGACCGGAAACCATCCCTGGCGACAGTGGTTTTGCGGTGAACCCGAGGGATCCGCGCTATGCTCATTTGGTCGGCAAGCACGCCATCCGGCCGTTGCCAGTGGAAAACCAGGCGCACCTGCCCATCGTCGCTGACGAGCACATCGACATCGAGTTCGGCACCGGTGTGCTGAAGGTCACGCCCGCGCACGATAAGGCCGACTTTGACATCGGCCAACGGCACGGGTTGGAACTCATTGATGTCCTCGAAGCTGACGGCAGCATGAACAACCTGGCCGGTGTGGACTTGGCTGGGAAGGATCGATTCAAGGCACGCAAGGATGCTGCGGAAAAGCTTGAGGAACTGGGCGCGTTGGTGAAGGTGGAAGATTACAAGAACAAGGTCGGCTTCAGTGAACGCGCCGACGTGCCGGTCGAACCGCGCCTCTCCGAGCAGTGGTTTTTGAAATACCCCAGCCAGTCAGCCGCCCGTGCGTGTGTGGCTGACGGAACGATGAAGTTTCATCCCGAGCGATGGTCAAAGACTTACGACTACTGGATGGGAGGGTTGCAGGATTGGTGCATCAGTCGCCAGCTATGGTGGGGGCACCGTATTCCGGTTTGGTATCGGGGCGATGAGGTTTACTGCGGACTCGAGACACCCGATGGCGACGGCTGGGAACAGGATCCCGACGTGCTAGACACCTGGTGCAGTTCGTGGTTATGGCCGTTTGCCACGATGGGCTGGCCGGAGGAGACCGAGACGCTCAAGAAGTTTTATCCCACCACCGATCTCGTTACCGGCCCGGATATCATTTTCTTCTGGGTGGCCCGCATGATCATGGCGGGGTACCAATACATGGGCGACCTGCCGTTTCGCAATGTCTATTTCACCGGCATTATTCGCGACAAAAAGGGCCGCAAGATGTCGAAGAGCCTTGGCAACTCGCCCGACCCGCTGGAACTCATCGCCCGTTACGGTGCCGACGCCCTCCGCTTTGGCACGATGCGCAGCGCGCCGCTTGGCCTCGACGTGTTGTTCGACGAAAAAGACGTCGAGCTTGGCCGCAACTTTTGCAACAAGCTGTGGAACGCCTGCCGATTTCGCGAAATGCAGGGCGGCGAAATGGAGGGGGAAATTCGGCCGGAGTTGCTCGCGAGCGACGACCGGTGGATTTTGCTGCGCCTTGGTCAAGCGATCACCGAGGTGACGGCTGCCTTTGAGTCGTATCGCTTTTCGGACGCCACGGCGTCGTTGTACCGGTTTTTCTGGAGCGAGTACTGCGACTGGTACATCGAGTCCTGCAAGGCGACTTTTTTTGGCGACGACGAGACCCGCAAAGCGAACGTGCTGGCGGTGGTCGATTTCGTGATGGGAAATACGCTCCGATTGTTTCACCCGTTCCTGCCGTTCATCACCGAGGAACTGTGGCACGGCCTCGGGTATTCCGGGGAAATGCCGGAGGAGCAGGGCGGCAAGACCATCATGACAGCCCACTGGCCCAAGGCGTTCGGCAATTCATTCAACGAGCTTTACGGACTCGACGACACGGTGGATCGCCTCGTCGCCGCGAAGCACGAGTTGGTGACACAGGGGCGCAACCTTCGCTCCGCATACAACATTCCATTCAGCAAAAAAATCGACTACACGTACAGTCCTGCCGGCGATCGGGACTCGCATCAGGTCGAGGTGCTGAAAGTGCTGCTCAATGCCGAGTCGGTTTCGGTTGGCTTGGATGTGCCCAAGGGAACCCCACGGGTCTCCTCGGCACTGGGTGACTTGTATTTGCCGCTGGAAGGGTTGATCGACTTCGACGCTGAACGCGGCCGTCTGGCCAAGGAACTGCAAAAGGTCGATAAGGAGATCGGCAAGGTTGAGTCAAAACTCAGCAACCCAAGCTTTGCCGAGAGAGCTCCCGTCGAAGTGCTGGAGGAGCAGCGACAGCGACTGTCTGACTGGCAGGCCAAGCGCGGCCAGATCAACGAGGCGCTTGAAAATCTTTCCGCCTGATGACTAACGCCCAAAAGAAACAACTACTCGCGACTGCCGTGAAGGCGGCGCACGGATCGGGGGACATTATGCGGCGGAACCGCCTGGCAGCGAAAAAAATCAACGAAGCCACCCAGCGCGACATCAAGCTGGAACTGGACGTGCGATGCCAGCGGAAGATCGAGTCGATGCTGACCAGGGCGTATCCGGAGATTGGCATACTCGGTGAGGAGGAAAATGCTGGCGACATTGAAACCGAGCTACGCTGGGTGGTTGATCCGATTGACGGCACGGTGAACTTCACCTACGGCATCCCGCATGCCTGTGTGTCGATCGCGTTGCAGCGGCGCTTGGCCAAGCGGAACGAGTACGGCGACGATTATGAAACACTCACCGGCGCTGTGTTCGATCCATTCACGGACGAGCTTTGGACGGCGATAAGGGGTCAGGCGGCGAAGCTTAACGGCAAAAAAATCAGAGTGAGAAACTGTGGCTTGAGGGAGGCACTTCTGAGCATTGGCTTCGCCAAGGATAAAAAAACGATGGACTACATGATGCCGTACTTCAGTAAATTGGCACCAAAAATACGTAAGCCTCGAATGATGGGGTCGGCGGCGCTCGCAATGACCTACGTGGCCAGCGGTCGGTTCCAAGGCTACATCGAGTCGAAGGTTTGCCTGTGGGACATTGCTGCCGGTGGGCTAATTCTCGAGTGTGCCGGCGGTGAATTTTGGCGGATGCCTCGAACCAAGGGGAATCACACCTACGCCGTCCTTGCCAGCAACGGTGGAATCCGGAAACAAATCGAGAGGGTTTGTGGCCCGCTTGATCCTGATGGTGTCTTGAATTGAGCTGTGTGACTAGCGGATTACAGCTTCGGCGCCGTTCTCCTTGACGGCGACTTGTTTTTTGGGATCCAGCAGCTTGATATAGTCATGTAGGATATGCAGCGTTTCGCGCATGTGTGGATCGAGCTTAGGCTGATCCTCTTCTTCCTCTTCTACTTCGCCGTCTTCGGGCGTTTCCTCGAGTCGGATCGGTTTCTCCTCATTTTCGACCTCATCACCCAGCTTGGTGTTGGTCTTGATCATCTTGATCGTGAGGTCGAAGACGCTCTCCTTGGTATCGCCGCGTGTTTTGCGTTCTTTTTTTCGGTTGTCACGCTTGGCTTTTTCCTCGTCCTTTTCAGTCAAGCGCTTGGTTTCGTTGAGCGATATGGATTTGTCCTTTAACCGTTTCTTCAGAGTTTCGATGTCCTCAAGGATGTAGGCGAAATCCTGATCGCCCTTGACCCGGCCGTTGGAGAGCTTGGTCAGTGGTTCGACTCGACCGGCCACCCGGTTGACGCGGCGGTAGTTGAGTTTTTCGGTGTGGTCGGCCTCGAGGCAGTTAGGAAGGGTGGCCTCGCCAATCTCCATGTAGTCGTAGGGCGAGGGCAGGATGAGGTCGGGGGTCACACCCTGCTTTTGGGTTGTGCTGCCGACAACTCGATAAAATTTAGAGACGGTCAGCTTGAGTTTACCGGAGTCAGGCAGGCGTACCCAGTTATTGAGGGGCATGACGGTCTGGACGGTGCCTTTGCCGTGGGTGGATAGGCTGCCGACGATGAGGGCGCGGCCGTAGTCCTGCAGGGCCGCTGCCACGATTTCGGAGGCGGAGGCGCTGAGTTTGCCGACAAGGACAATCATCGGTCCGTCGTAGCCGATCTTGGTATCGTTATCCTGCAGGACCTGTTTGCGGCGGCGGCTGTCGATAACCTGCACCATGGGGCCTTGATCGATGAACAGCCCGGCCAGCTTAACGGCCTCGGGCAGCAGGCCGCCGCCGTTTCGACGGAGATCGAGCACGATGCCGCTGACTTTTTCCTTCCTGAACCGCTCCAGAATCAGCGCCACGTCGCGGGCGCAGTTCTCGTAAAACTGTGGGAGATTGATCACGCCCAGGCGCGGCTGTGAGTCGTTTCCCTCCGGGTAGTCGATGACTTGGCTCTTGGCTAGGCTGTCGGTCAGCTTGATCTTGTCGCGGATCAGGCGCACCTCCCTGGTTTCGCTGTCATCGGCGGCGTCAACCGGGATGATGGTGAGGCGAACCATCGTGCCTTTCTCGCCGCGTATCTTGTCGACGACCTTGTCGAGTTGCATCTCGATAACATCGACTGCTTCGCCTTCTTCGCCTTGGGCCACGGCAGTGATGCGGTCGCCTGGCTTGAGTTTTTTACTCCGAATGGCCGGGCCGCCGGGGACGAGCTCGATTAGCTTAGTGTATCCGTCGTCCCACTGGAGGCGGGCGCCGATGCCGGTGAGGGAGAGCTTGATGTTGTTGATCTCGAAGTTCTCCGCTTCGCGCGGGCTGAAGTAATCGGAGTGGGGGTCGTAACCGTTGGAGAGAGCGGTCAGGTAAACCTGCAACACGTCGCCAGAGTCCATCTCGGTGCGGACGCGAAGGAAGCGTTCGTAACGGCGCAGGATTTTCTCCTTTTCAGTCTTGATGTCGTATGGCTTGACCGGTGTGCCATCGTCTTTCCTGGCGACTTCGCCGTTGTTGACCTTGGCCTTCATGGCTTCAACGCCGCGTCGTTTGCCTAGGCGGGTACCGAGCACTTCATATTTGACGCGCTTGCGCCACAGGTCGCGAGCCTCTTCCTCGTTTGCTGGCCAGTTGGTCTTGGTGCGGTCAGCGACAAACGACTCGTCAATGGTGAAATCAAAGTTGGTCCAGATAGTTTCCTCTAGCCAGCTATGCGCCGTCTTGAGCCGCGTGAAGTAGCGCTTGTGGATCTCAAAGGCCGGCGAGACGTCGCCTCGCTTGGTTAGGTTGTCAAGCAGTGTGCCGTACTTGGCATCAAATTCATCGTAGTCAGGCTGTAGGAAAACCATGCGACTGTAGTCGAGCGACTCCATATATTTCCTGAGGAAGGCTGTCGAGATGTCGTCGTTCAGCGGCGTACGCTTAAAGTGGGTTTGAGAAAGCAGGAACCCAACAACCCGGGCGATTTTGCCACTGTCCTCCTCGGACAACTCGACCGCTTTGGCAAGCGGAGCGGTCAGGAAGGTGATGGTTGCGATAAGCGATATGGTGTTCTTCATCCTCATCCGTGGGACAGAGCGTGAGCCTGAGCTGTTCAAAAAGCAATCGGGAATTGACCTGCCGGATTGTCCGGGCAGAATCCGTGCTTCCACGGATTCATGGCCGAGCACACCTTCACCACAAAACCCAGCTCTGCTGGCGGCTGGCTGGGCAGGATCGAGCGCATCGGTAACCGCCTGCCGGATCCGGCGACGCTGTTCCTCATCGGAACGGTGCTGGTGATGATCGCCTCGGCGGTGGCAGCCAAGACGGATTGGATCGTCGAGGAGCGTTTGCCGGAGCAGACGGCCTCGCTCGGCCAAGCGGCGGACGCCGCGGTCAAGTGGGTGACCACCGGCAAAACCTACCATGCCAATAACATCCTGACCCGCGACGGTCTGTTCTGGGCGATCTCGAGCATGGTGAAGAATTTTATCAACTTCGCCCCGCTGGGCATCGTGCTGGTGGGGATGCTGGGCATCGGGATCGCGGAGCGAACCGGCTTCATCGGCTCGGCGCTCAAGGCGATGCTGATGGTGGTGCCGAAGCAACTGCTGACCCCGGCGGTGGTGTTCATGGGCATCATGTCATCGCTGACTTCCGACGCCGGCTACATCATCCTGCCGCCCCTGGCCGCCGCGCTGTACAAGGCGGTGGGCCGCGCGCCGCTGGCTGGACTGGCGGCGGTGTTTGCCGGGATAGGGGCCGGCTTCAACGCCAACCTTTTCATCACGAGCCTTGAGCCACTGCTGGCCGGCTTGGCCAACGGCGGGGCACAGGTGATCGATCCCGACTACCAGTTGAATCCCGCCTGCAACTGGTGGTTCATGATCGCATCGACCGTGGCGATGACCGGCGTCGGCTGGTTCGTCGCCGATGGGATTGTTGAAAAACGGCTGGCCGGCAAGTCACCGGATGAGGGTGGCCCGACCCTGGTGAATGCCGGCGACCTTATGGCGCAAAAACTCTCTTTGGAGGATTGGCGCGCACTGAAGATTTCCACCTGCGTGTTTATCGCGGGGTTGGTGGTGGTGCTGGCCTTGATCATGATCCCTGGTTCGCCGTTGTACACCTACCAGATCGAGTCGCCGACGAATCCGGGACAGATGGTGGCCGCGGAAGTGGTCGAGTTGGCCGATGGCCAGGCGTCACCGAAGGGGAGCGTCGAGCAGGACGGCCTGCTGCTGGTGCCCTCGGCCAACATTTTCCCGCGCTGGGTCAAGGCAATCGTGCCGCTGGTGTTCATCGTCTTCATCATCCCCGGCATCGTTTACGGCGTGGTGCAAAAGAAGATTCGCAGCGACCGCGATGTGACCAGGCTGCTGACCGACTCGATGGCCGGCATGGCGTCGATCATAGTCATGGCGTTTTTCGCCGGGCAGTTTGTCGAGCACTTTAAGTATTCCGGTCTGGACAAAATGCTGGCGATGACCGGCGGCCAGGCGCTTGGCCAAACGGCGTTGCCGACCTCACTGCTGCTGGTGGCGTTCATCCTGATGACGATGTGCTTCAATATGTTCGTCGGGTCGATGTCAGCCAAGTACACCATGTTCGCGCCGATCTTCATCCCTATGTTCATGATGGTCGGCATCGCGCCGGAGTTGACCCAGTGCGCCTACCGCATCGGCGACTCTGTGACCAACTGCATCACGCCGCTCAACCCGTACATGGTGATCATGCTGGCATTCATGAAAAACATCGCACCGAAGGGTGGGATGGGCACGCTGATCTCGACCATGCTGCCATTTGCCATTGTTTTTACCATTGTCTGGACCCTTTTGCTGCTGGTGTGGGTGTGGCTGGGGATTCCGCTTGGCCCTGACGGGCATCTGGTTTACCCGCCGCCAAATTGAGTTTGAGGGGTTGCGCTGCGTTTGCCCAAGGGGTAGGATCTCTTGACGTAAATCTGATCATACAATGAAGTCAAAAAGACAATACCAACGGAGTGGTTTTACCCTGATCGAGTTACTGGTGGTGATCGCCATAATTGCGATTCTAGCGGCGCTGCTACTGCCCGCATTGGCCAAAGCCAAGGCAACTGCGCTGAAGGCGGTATGCGCGAACAACATGAAGCAGACAAGTTTGGCTCTTTTCATGTACCGAGATGACAATCAAGGCGTATATCTACCTGGTCGAGGCGCTCAACCTAAAGGTAGTGATAATATTGTTCAAAAATGTTTGGATGTGCCACAAGTCGCACTTTTGCCACAGTATAATTTAGCGTTCGTCAAGCCGAATAATTATGATAAATCTAGCCCATATATCCACAAGCACGGGGCGTATCCCCCGCTGCAGTTGAATAAAGTATTCGGTTGTCCTGGTTTACGTTATGCCGGTGCGTTGCCTAGGGGTTACAATACCAATCCGCTGTTTCCGGCTTGGGAGAAAAATTATCCCCAAATGATCCTCGGCTTTCAGCATTTCGGTGGTGCTGACACGTGGAATAATTCCGCTGGTAGGTTTAAATCCCGCAGTCCGGTTAACTCGGGTCAGGATGGCCCTCAGATGGTGCTGCTTGCCGATTTGGTTGGAAAGATAGACGGAGCTTGGGGGGGCGGTCGCCCCACGGCTTATGGTGGGTATCCGGCTCATGCTAGCGGAGGTAAACCGACAGGCGGGAATCAGTGCTACGCCGACGGGTCTGTACGTTGGGTTAAGTTCATGCAAATGTACTTCATTCACAGTTGGAACCCTGGTGGGCGCCAATACTACATCTATCAGGAGGATTTGGGTGATATCAAGAACCCGATCCGCGCTCGTCTATGAGCGGGAAAGAGTCCAAAAGTTCGCTTAAGAAGATAGGAATCGTTGTCGCCGCATTGGGGGCTGTGGGGCTATTGGTTTGGTCTTGGAACGCCAACATGACGCTCTCACAGGTAAAGCTTGGTTATTACTGCCTCTCATGTAAACAGACTGAGGATTTATCGGCATATCGGGATGACTATCCAACCAATTGGAGGCAATACCCTCGGGCGATGAGCGATTCTGTTTTGTACTGTGTTCTTTGTAAGAAAGGACCTGCTCATCCTGTCAACGAGTGTGAAACCTGCGGGTCTGTTTTTATCCTGCATCTTTTTCCAAAATACGATGAGTTCGGCTCTCCCTCTTGCCCCAAGTGCGACGATGCCTACGGTCAAATGGCCAAGTCTAAAGGCATCGATCTGATGCCCAAGGCGCTCAATCCCTGACATCCTCAAAAACTTGCTGGCCAAGCGGCGTGCTTTTCCCGACTCTGTCCGTGCGATCTGACGATGTTTGCAGGAACCTACACCGCCCTGGTTACGCCGTTCCACAAGGGGCGAGTTGATGAAGGGGCATACAAAAAATTGATTTACGATCAAGTCCGCGGGGGAGTGGATGGAATCGTGCCGGTGGGCACCACCGGCGAATCACCCTCGCTTGGCTTTGACGAGCACATTTGGGTCATCGAGCTTGCCGTGCAGGCAGCCAAGGGCAGGGTCAAGGTTCTGGCCGGCACCGGCGCCAACTCCACCGCAGAGGCGATCCACCTCACCCGAGCTGCCGAGGCGGCCGGGGTCGATGGATCGCTGCAGGTGACGCCCTACTACAATAAGCCTTCGCAGGAGGGCCTGTTCCAGCATTTCAAAAAGATCGCCCGCGCAACCAGGCTGCCGATCGTCCTTTACAGCATCCCCGGTCGTTGCAACATCGCCATCGAGGTGCCGACTGTCCAGCGCCTGGCCAAGGCGTGCAAAAACATCGTCGGCATCAAGGAGGCCGGCGGCGATGCCGACCGCGTGAGCCAGCTTCGGGCCGCACTTGGCCGAGCGTTCACCATTCTGAGCGGCGACGACGTGCTGACGCTGCCATTCATGGCTGTCGGTGCAGAGGGTGTCATCAGCGTGGCCTCGAATATCATCCCGCGGCAGATCGCGAAGATGGTCAATGCCTTTGCTGCCGGCAACTCGGCCGCGGCACTCAGGCTGCACCAGAAATATTACTCGATGTTCAAAAGTCTGTTCATTGAAACGAACCCCATTCCGACCAAGGCTGCCCTGGCCATGCTGGGTAAGTGCGCGGAGGAATACCGTCTGCCGCTCTGCAAAATGCCCGCAGCCAAGCGCAATGAGCTAGCCAGGGCGCTTAAGGCCTGCGGCGTGCTTAAAAAATAACTGCCATGACCAAGGTGATCATCAATGGGTCGAAGGGTCGAATGGGTGAAATGCTGCTTCGCTGCGGTAAGGTCAACCCCGACATCGAGATCGTTGCCGGGGTGGACATCGGTGACGACCTGCCCGGGGTGATCGTGAAGGCCGACGTAGTCGTTGATTTTAGCTTTCACGAGGTCACCCGGCCGGTTGCCGAGATATGCGCCCAGCATAAAAAAGCGTTGGTGATCGGCACGACCGGTCATTCCGCCGATGACAGGGAAGCGGTGTTGAAAATGAAATCAGAGATTCCTATCGTGTGGGCGTCCAATTATTCCACCGGGGTGAACACCTTGTTTTGGCTTACGCGAAAGGCGACCGAGGTGCTGGGAGCCGACTTCGACCTGGAGGTTGTCGAGATGCATCATCGCCTCAAGCGAGATGCGCCAAGCGGCACAGCCGCCACGCTGGCCGAGATTTTGGCTGAAGTGCGCGAGGTGTCTCTCGGAAAGGAGCTGCGCCATGGCCGCGAGGGCATTGTTGGTGAGCGGACCGATTCTGAGATCGGAATGCACTCACTGAGGGGCGGCGACGTCGTTGGTGACCACACCGTGGTGTACGCTGGAAACGGCGAGCGGCTCGAGTTGACGCACAAGGCAGCCAGCCGCGACACGTTCGCCAACGGCGCGCTGCGTGCCGCCATATGGGCCTGCTGTCGGGAGCCTGGCCTTTACAGCATGGAAAACGTACTCGGCCTTGAATGAGATTTTGAAATGAAAACGACTTGTAGAATTGCTACTGCCTGCGTGTTTATCGCGGGCTTTTTTGTGGCTCAAGCCCAGTCCTTGGCCAAGCGGCCTAACATTTTGTTCGCCATCTCGGACGATCAATCATACCCCCACGCGTCGGTCTACGGTTGCAGGGGGATTCGCACGCCGGCCTTCGACCGAGTGGCAAGGGGGGGAGTGTTGTTCCGCACCTGTATCGCGGGGTCGCCGGGGTGCAGTCCAAGCCGGGCGTCACTGCTGACCGGGCGGTATCACTGGATGATTGAGCATGCCGGCACGCATGCCAGCAAGTTCGACTCGAAGTATTTGACCTTTCCTGATCTGCTCGAGAAGGCCGGCTACTGGGTCGGTTACACCGGTAAAGGGTGGGGCCCGGGCAATTATACTGATGGCGGCTTTAAGCGAAACCCAGCCGGACCGGGTTTCTCTTCGAAGAAAAAGAATTCTCGCATCAAGGGCATTTCCTCGACCGACTACGCGGCGAATTTTAATGATTTTTTAGAACAGCGACCCGACGGCAAGCCATTCTGTTTTTGGCTAGGCGGGCACGAACCGCACCGAGTTTTCGAGAAGGGTATCGGCCTTAAACAGGGCAAGAAACTTGGGGATGTGGAAGTACCCGGATTCCTGCCGGACACACCGGAAATTCGAAGCGATATTCTCGACTACTACGTCGAGATCGAGTGGTTCGATTCGCATTTGGCCAAGGCGTTGAAGCAGCTCGATGAACTTGGCGAACTCGACAACACCTTGGTCATCGTGACGTCGGACAACGGCATGGCTTTTCCGCGTGCCAAGGCCAACTGCTACGAGTTCGGCGTGCACGTGCCGCTGGCCATCATGTGGCCAAACCGAGTCAAGGGTGGGCGTGACGTGGTCGATCCGGTGGGATTCGTAGACCTGACGGCGACGATCCTCGAGGCCGGTGGGGTGGAGCATCCAGCACTTGGACAAACGGCGCTGGCGCCGGTCGGCCGGAGTCTGGTTTCTCTGCTTGAGTCGGGAAAATCTGGCAGAGTGGAACCGCAGCGAACCGGTGTTTTCAGCGGCCGCGAGCGCCATTCTTCCTCCCGCCACAACAACATGACTTATCCGCAGCGCTGCCTGCGTTCCGACCAGTACATTTACATTCGAAACTTCAAACCGGATCGTTGGCCGGCGGGTGATCCGCAAAAGTTTGATGCCCCAGGCAAGCTGGGCCCAATGCACGGAGGGTATCACGACATCGACGCCTGCCCATCACTGACGTTTTTAATCAAGAATCAACGCCTGCCCAGTATTGCGAGGTATTTCCACTGGTCGGTGGACAAACGCCCAGGCGAGGAGTTATATGACATCACGAATGATCCGGCATGTCTCAGCAATTTGGCACTCGATCCGGCCCACTACAAAACCACACAAACCTACCGCGACCAAATGGATGCCTACCTAAAAAAAACGGGCGATCCGCGAGCGCTTGGCCAGGGCGATATTTGGGAAAGCTATCGACGGTACAGCCGGATGCGTTCCTTCCCCCGCCCGTAACTGGCCGGGCGTATGGCCAAGTGCAGGCTATTTGGCTTGTACCATAAGGTCGCTGATTAGACGGGTGAACCTTGCGGGATCCTTGATGGAGATGCCCTCGGTCAGCAGCGCTTGATCGTACAGTAGTGCAGCGTAGTCGTTAATCTTGGAATTCTTTTTGTCGGCGGTGAACAGGTCGTTCATCGTCTCGATCACCGGGTGCTTGGGGTTCAACTCGAGTATGCGCTTGGTCTCCGGCATGGGTTGGTTCATGGCGGCGAAGATGCGCTCCATCTGGGGGTTCATGTCTCCATCGTCAGTGACCAGGCAACTCGCGCTGTCGGTCAACCGGTCGGAGAGTCGAACCTCCTTCACGTCGTCCTTGAGGCTGTCCTGAACCTTCTTGATGAGTTTCTTGTATTTACCGGAAGCTTCCTTTTTCTTTTCGTCGGCGAGTTTCTTTTCCTCCTCGGTGCCGAGGTTGATATCGCCCTGAGCGATCGACTTGAGTTTCTTTTTGTCGTACTCGCCAAAACTGGCCAGGATAAACTCATCCACCGGCTCGATCATGAACAGCACCTCGATCTCTTTTTTCTTGAAGACCTCGAGGTGAGGGGAGTTCTCGACTGCGCTACGTGAGTTGCCGGTGAGGTAGTAAATCTCCTTTTGATCGATGGCCATGCGATCGGTGTATTCCTTTAGCGATACGTGCTTACCCGGCTCTGTCTTGCTGCTTTCGAACAGGAGCAGGTCCTTAATTTTTTCCTTGTTTGACTGGTCGACCTCGATGCCTTCCTTGAGTACCTTGCCAAATTCCCTGTAGAAGGTGATGTAATCCTCACCCGACTTTTTCATCATGGACTTCAATTCGGAGAGAATCTTGGTTGTGATACTTTTCTCGATCTTTTTGATGACTGCATCCTCCTGCAGGATTTCGCGGGAGACGTTCAGTGGCAGGTCGTTGGACTCGACGACGCCCTTGGTGAAGCGTAGGTAACGGGGAAGTAGAGCCTCGCAGTTGTCCATGATGAAAATCCGTTTCACGTACAGGTGGATGCCGTGCCTGGTGCCTTCCTGTTGGAACATGTCAAACGGCGCCTTGGAGGGTAGATACAACAGCGCCTTGAACTCGATCTTTCCCTCGGCGGAGTAGTGGATTGTCTTGAGCGGGTCGGTGTAGTCGTGGGAGACGTGCTTGTAAAATTCGCTGTACTCTTCCTTTTTGACCTCGCTTTTCGGGCGCATCCAGATCGCCTTCATAGAGTTTAGCGTCTCCTCGATGGTCGTGGTTTGTTTCTCGGCGCCCTCCTTCGGTTTGCCCTCATCGTCCACCGGGGTTTCGTCTCGGATGATGTCCATCACTACCGGGTACTCCACGAAGTCGGAATATTTCTTGATAATCTGCCGGAGCCTGAATTCCACGATGTAATCCCGGCTGCTCTCGTTCAGGTGCAGTGTGATCTCGGTGCCGCGCTTGTCACGGTCTCCCTCGGAGATTTCATAGGTTCCGCCGCCGCTCGATTCCCACGTCCACGACTCGTCGCTGCCGGCGTGGCGGGTTTTGAGTGTCACCTTGTCCGCAACCATGAAGGCAGAGTAGAACCCGACACCGAACTGGCCGATCAGTTCCGGGTTGTTATTGACCTTGCCTTTCTTGAGTTCCTCCATGAATTGCCGTGTGCCAGAACGGGCAATGGTGCCGATGTTGGCCTCGAGTTCATCGCGTGTCATGCCGATGCCGTTGTCCTCGATGCGGAGGGTTTTGGCCTCGTTGTCCACGTGGAGCTTTATACGAAACTCCGGATCGTCCCGTACAAGTTCCTTGTCGGACAGGGCCTTGAAGCGCAGCCGGTCGATCGCATCCGATCCGTTGCTGATAAGTTCCCGCAGGAAGATGTCCTTGTTTGAGTAGAGTGAATGAATCACCAGGTCGAGCAGTTGCTGAACCTCGGTCTTGAATTCTTTTTTTTCTGTTGCCATGTGTTTGCGCGCTGATTGCGCGGGAAGCAATAAACCCATTGCCAAGCCGGACTGCAAGCGTTTTGGCTGCTCGGCTGGGGCGAAGGGGGGTTTCTGCTTCACTGTGGGGAGGTGGGGCGTTAGCCTGGTCAAGCGCAGTTTTATGACCAATTCCTCTTCGTTAGGCTCGTACGATATCTTGACCAAGCGCTTTTCCGGGAGGGTGCAGTTTGCTCACCATTTTCTCCCGTGCCCGAACATTCGGCATGTGTTGTTTGATTTTGACGGCACCTTGTCACTGATCCGTGAGGGGTGGCCGGAGGTGATGCTGCCGATGTTCGAGGAGATGCTCCCGCCGACCAGTGGCGATGAGCCTGCTGGCGCGCGCGCCATGCTGCTGGACGATATCATGACGCTAAACGGCCGCCAGACGATCTTTCAAATGATGAAGTTTGCCGAGCGTGTCGCTGAGCGGGGAGGCGTGCCGCTTCATCCGCTCGAGTACAAACATGAGTATCTGCGGCGACTCGAGGTGCGGATTCAATCCCGCGTGAACCGTTTAAGTGGCGGCGACGCCGACCCGGTGGAGTTCCTGTTATACGGGTCGATCGCGCTACTCGACGGCCTTGTGGCACGAGGCTGGAGTCTTTACCTTGGGAGCGGCACTGACGAGCCTAATGTCAAGCGTGAGGCGGAGTTACTCGGCCTGGACGGGTACTTTGGTGAACATATTTACGGTGCGCAGGATGACTACAAGAGTTTTTCCAAGAAGCAGGTGATCGAGCGGATCTTGAGGGAGAACCAGGTTGACGGAGACCGGTTGATGGTGATTGGCGATGGTTACGTGGAGATTGAAGATGGAAAAAATGTGGGTGCCCTTGCTGTGGCTGTGGCTAGTGATGAAGCCAACAACGGAGCCGGGCGGTTTGACGAGTGGAAGCGTAAACGATTGCTTGGCGTCGGCGCAGACATCGTCATTCCGGATTACCGTGACGCGGCCGTTCTGTTGGACGTGATTGAAGGAAAGTGACTGGCAAAAAAATTGATCTCCAGAAAATCAAACCTCTGCCCTTGGTTGAGCGCAAGAGCCTGAGCACGGTGCAGGAGACGTTGGTGCCGGTCGCGGCAGAGCCGCTGGCCATCAGCGGGCAATTACGGGCGCAGGTCGATCATTGCGCCGAGCGCATCCGGGACGCCCGGGCCAAGGGCGCGACGGTGATGCTGATCTATGGAGCGCACCTGATCAAAAATGGCGCTGCGCTGATTCTCGACAACTTGATCGCCAACGGCTGGTTAACGCACTTGGCCACCAACGGGGCCGGGACAATTCACGACTGGGAATACGCCTGGCTTGGTCGCTCGACCGAGTGTGTCCGCTCCAACGTTGCGACCGGCACCTTTGGCACTTGGGAGGAAACGGGGCGCTACATTCATTTGGCGCTGCTCGCCGGCGGGGTCGAGGGGCTTGGTTACGGCGAGGCGCTTGGCCGTTTTATTACAGGGGATGGCATTGACTTGCCAGAGGCGGATGAGTTGGTCTCGCTCATCGTGGCGGACCCAGCGCACGAGTTGGCTGCCGCCCGAGCGGAGTTGCTCCATGCGATGCGCAACGGCTCTGTGCCGGAGGGGCGGTGCGAACTCAAGCACCGTTGGAAGCAGGCCTCGGTGCTGGCTTCCGCCGACAGTCACGGGGTTCCATTGACGGTGCATCCCGGTATTGGGTACGATATTATTTCGAATCACCCGATGTTCAACGGCGCCGCACTTGGCCGGGGGGCGCAGGTCGATTTTCAAAAGTTCGCCGCGACACTCGATCAACTTGACGGTGGCGTGGTGCTGTCGGTCGGTTCGGCCATCATGGGGCCGCAGGTATTCGAGAAGGCGTTGAGCTGCGTGAATCACATACGCCTGCAGGAGGGGCGGGAGATAGTCAATGAACATTCAATGCATGTGGTCGATCTCCAGGACGGCGGGGGCTGGGACTGGGCGCAGGGAGAGCCGCCCATTACCAGTCCGTCCTACTATCTGCGTTTCTGCAAAACGTACGCCCGGATGGGTGGCTCGATGCATTATTTGCAGTGTGACAATCTGGCTTTCGTTCAGCATCTGGTTCAAGCATTGAGCAACTTAACCCCAGCGTGAAGGAGAAGCGCCTTGATGAAGTTGCCGGCCGTTTCCCAGGTCTACGGGTGGCGTTGGTCGGGGATTTTTGTCTCGATCGGTATCTTGAGATCGATCCTGCGCTAGCTGAAACTTCCATAGAAACCTCGCTCGAAGTGTTCAACGTGGCTCGGGTGCGTTCCCAGCCCGGTGGTTGTGGAACCATCCTGAATAATCTGTCGGCGATTGGCGTGGGAACGGTTTACCCGGTAGGTTTTGCCGGCGAGGATGGTGAAGGGTACGAGTTGATGCGCGCGCTCGACCAAGCGGACTGCGTTGACATGGGACATTTTTTTCAGACGCCCGGTCGCAGGACTTTTTCTTACACCAAGCCACTGGTGATCGAGCCGGGACGAGCGCCGAGGGAACTCAATCGGCTCGATTTTAAGAACTGGTCACCCACGCCTGCAGTAGTGCAGCAGCGAATGATCGAGTCTCTCAACGCCTTGGCCAGGCGGGTGGATGCGATGGTGCTGCTCGAGCAGGTTGATGAGGTGGACACCGGGGTGTTTACCGGTGGGGTGATCGATGCGCTTAGCCAGATTCGGCGTGAAAGTCCCGATTTGCTCATGTTGGCCGACAGCCGGCGTGGGCCGGGGCATTTCCCTGCTGTCGGGTTGAAGATGAATCGGGAGGAGTTCGCCGTACTGACCGGCCAAGAGGCTGAGATACCGGTGCCTGAGTTATGCTCGGCCGTGGGGAGATTGGCCACTGAGCGGGGCCAGGCGGTGTTCGTGAGCCTCAGCGAAGATGGTATCGCCGGGGCCAACCCAGGGGAGCAGCCGGAACACGTGCCGTGTCTACCGGTACGTGGGGAGATTGACGTCGTGGGCGCCGGGGACGCTGTCATGGCAAACTTGGCCACGGCCATCGCGGCGGGTGCGGAAACCGGCGAGGCGATGAGACTAGCGATGGCGGCCGCCTCGGTAGTCGTTCACCAGTTGGGCACCACAGGAACGGCAAGCCTGCAGGATATACGGTCGTTGGTTTGCACTCACTGATAGTGCGGCGGTTTGGTGACTGTGCCCTTGATGGAGTTCATCTCCTTCGCTTCCAAGTCTGAGGTGACGCGGTTCATCTGAATTTGAACCTGCTGAATGATCTTATCCTGTCCGATGATGGTTTGGTTCAGGCTCTCCACAAGCTGCTCCAGATGAGTGAGGCCGGACTCGATGTTTACGAGTCGTTCTTCATGCGACATGAAGGTAGGCTACCGCAGGCTGGCCTGGGAATCGATCATGGAGGGCGAGCCAACCTGCGCGCGGACTGATTTTCCCTGACATTTTGCCGTTCAAGACGATAATGCCTTTTTTGATATGAATTTGGATGATTCTGGGGAGTTGAAAAGGCGGCTTGGATTCGGCGTGAACCTCAACTCTGATGAGGACAGGCGGCGCTTGGCGGAGGTGATCAATGCCAAGTTGTGGTTTCGAGGCCAGCCGATCGTTGGTGAGGAGAGTGAGTTCGCGCTCCTTAAGACAAGCAAGCACCTCCTGGCCAATTTGCAGGAGAAGAACCGTTTGCTGGCGGACTATCATTGTCCGGCCGACGCGCGGATTCAGGCTTTTTTAGATCGCTACCTGGCTGGATGCGGCTGTGACATCCCTCGTATGCCGACGAGTGCCCTACAGTTGGAGCATCACGGGCTGGCCCGCACCCTGTCGCTGCCTCCCGACAAGGACTCATACACGTCGGAGTACCTTGACTCATACCGGATCGAGCAGGGTGTGTTGCACAATCCAAGGAGCGATCGCCGGACCACCAAGGGGGTGTTTCATATCGTGGAGGGCGGATTGCCGATTCCGCATGACAAAAAAGAAGTCTCCAAGGCGGTGTTTGCCGCGCTGCTTGGCCAAGCGCTTTGCCCGCCGAAATCCGTCATGGAAATACCGTTCACCAGTTCGCAGGAGGAACGGGCGCGCCTGTTTGTCTCGCTGCTGCTCCGGCCCGAAGTGATGCCTGGAGTTGGGGGTATTTGCGAGGAGCGCTCGCTTGAGACCCGTTTTTTTGCACCGGGAAGCCTGGTAGCTAACCTGGATTTTGTGGAGTCGATTTTTGGCAATGCAGGCGATCCGTACCTGACGGAAAACGACGCTGCCCTCGACCCTTTCCACTGGACCGGGCATACCGGTTGCGTGGTGCTCGCCCCGCACTTGGTTTCAATTGGCAAAAAAGAGCTTGGCCTGCCGAATGTTTCGGAGGCTACTGACCGCCAAAAACGGGACGGAATGTGTTGGGAATCCGCAGACGAGCGCTACAACGACGGCGGCGGCTTTAAGCTGGTTTGCCGTGATGCCTCTGGGGTTATGGTTACGCTGATTGCCGACAATTACTTTGGCTACTGCAAAAAGGAGGTAAAGACACAGATCAGTTTCTCCGCCAACCTCCTGGGAAACACGGAAGAAGAGCACGCCGGCGGCGCCGTCGCCTTTTCTAGCTACGATCTGGGGGAGGACTTTCAACTCAGCGCATACGTCAAGGAGGTGGATCACACCTTCGCCGAGATGGTGCAGTCGTGTGGGGACATGATGGCGCTTCAAGCGGAAGGCTACGCCATCGACAAGCAGTTTCCCGACATCTATTACATACCGGAGGACTCCCACGTGCTGCTGAGGAAACAGCGGATTAGCTGGGACAGGGGCGGGGTCACACAGGAAATCAGATTGTCGCCTGGCATCATGTATGTACTGCCATCAGGCTACAAGGTGTCCATGGTTCGTCGTTCCGTGGGAGGGCGTTGGCACCTGGTGGGGACGGCCGCCGAGGGCGTGTTCTGTCACAAGCCGTGTACGGTTTCCGGCGGCGGCAAGTCGGAAATCTCAAAGTCCATCAGCGATGCTATTTTAGCTGGCCCGGTTTTCATTGCCGATTTCCATGAGGACATGAAGGCTGTCGGGCAAATCCTCCAGCGGAAATACTCAGGCCGATTCAGAAATCCACCGGAACTGAAGCGGGGACGCAGCGTGCTCGATGAGTGGCGCTCGCTTGGCTCGGTGGTAAAACTGCTGACACCCAGTCGGGCCTACACGGAGCAGTACAATGAGTGGCTGAAGAGCATCCCTATGCACGTGAAGGATCTTGTGTTCACCATCAAGCGGTTTTACCGGCAGGAGTGGGAAGGGGATTGGCGTAGGCATTTCTCGGTGGACACTGTCAATGGCCAGCCGGGCAAGGAACTCAAGTACAAGCACCAAAAACTGGTTGCCCAGTATTTACGAGTTGGCTTCACCGAGGACGGGCTTTGGCGGACGTTCACCCTGCGGAAAGATTTCATTCCCACTGTCAAACTACAGCGCGAGGATGACATCTCTGCCAGCACCGTGGTTCCCGCTGACGGGTTACTCGGTATGAAGAAAGGCGAGCAGCGCTCCTCGCTCAAGTTCGTTTCTAACTGCGAATACCGGTTCTTCCAAAGGCCCGACGACGCGGTGCATCGTGGATACGACAAAAAGGCCGAGTCCGACTTTTGTCGGCAAAACCTTTTCGCCTCAAACTATCACCCTATCACAAGGCAGGAAGCTCGGGACGAGGTCAGTGATTCGCTGGAATTTGGCGAATACACTCTTGGGCTTCAGGAGGTTTTTCGTGATTTTCTAGACGAGTCTAACTCCCGCGGATTCATGGCCTCGTCGGCATTGCCGCGAATCGTGGATGGCAAGCGGACGAAGAATCCTCGCTACCTTCAAAACCGCCCGGACGTGGAGGATGCGAGAGGGCGATACCTCGCGGGCCTTGGTACACGCCTGTACCGACGGGTGCCGCCTAGCCAAGTGGTACTGAACCCAGTGGATGCCGTATTAGCGGGGAGACGCAACAACCCGCCCAACGCCAAGGCCGGCATCCGGGCCCTGGCCGTTTACGGACCAATCCATTACCAGGAATTGCCGGAACTGTTCATGGATTTTGTCAGCTCGCTCACTGGCAAATCGCCATCAACCACCGGGGTCGGCTCGGAGGGCGCGCTGACCAAGGGGCCATTCAACGCCATCTTGCCGGTGGTTGACCTGAACAATGCGCTCGTTAGTTACATGCTCACAGGCGACGATTGTTTCACCTCTGCCGCTGGTTACATCGGGCCGAAGTATCGTGTAGATCATGATATCAGCCTGTTGATACCGGAGCTTTGGGCCCGCATGTCGGCCGAGGAACGCCGGGCGGACTATCTCATCAGCGAAGGTTATCTTGAGAAGTTGGAAGATTTCGGCCACGGCGGCCAAACTGTACTGGCGAGTCGCCTCGGCTACCGGGTTACGAGTCTCTTCGTGCTTGATTTCTTCGGCCGGATTTTCACAAACCCAGACTCCGTTGTGCCGCCGGACATGCTCAAACCCGAGCTACAGGGAGTCGACGATTTTGTGGACGGCATCAATAACATTGTCGAGACCCAGCAACGAATCGCGGGTCATTATTTCAAGGACGAATCCATCGCCGCCGCCATTCCGCCACTCAAAGCGCTGCTGCACATCATGGCGCATGGGGAGTTTGAGGGTAAAACCATCGCCGATCAGGAGGTGCGCGACCTGTTCGACCGGGAAAAGGTGCGCAGCCAAGATTGGTATCACGATCGACTCAAGGCCAAGCAGGAACGGGATGTGCGCTACCTCGAAAACCAACTGGATTACATGAGGGCATTTCTTGATAAGCAAACGCACCGCGAGGAGGCTAAGCGACTCGGCTTAGCCAAGCGCCTGGCTGGGGTGGAGGAGGAACTCAGCTACGCCAAAAGCAGTGGTTACCTAGCAGCTCTAAGTGGCACACTCGGCTTGGATTGCTCGCTCGCACAAGCATCATCCGGCGTGGATCCTTAAATAAATGGCTCCTGAACTGGGACTTGAACCTAGAACCTATTGGTTAACAGCCGCTTGCTCTACCATTGAACTACTCTGGTTTTTTTTGATTTCCCTCAAAAAAAACTTCTTATTAGATTGCCTCTAATTGCCCCAAACTGGCACAGAACGCAGCAGTGAGCGTACTTAAACCGTACCTGGAATTGGACCTTTATGTTCAATGACACTTTCTCTGACTCGTATGCTTTAGTTTCAGCCATCAACCCTCAGTTTGTAAGTCTGAAGGCTTTTTGCGGCAACAGTTAAAAACGCCTTGAAAACTGCGTTCATCGGGATGACGGTCAGCTCACCATGAAACACCTCCTAATCACAACAATCGCAGCCGTGCTTTTGGTGGGGTGTGGGCCGTCTATGTCGATTCATAAAGCGGCAATGGTTGGAGACATCGAAGTCGTCAAGCTGCACTTGGAGGCGCATCTGGATGTGAATGTGAAGAGCTCGGATGGATCGACTCCTTTGCATAATGCGACTCTGGGTGATCAGAAGGAAATCGCCGAACTGCTGATCGCCAACGGTGCGGATGTGAATGCGAAGGACTCGCGTGGATGGACTCCTTTGCACTTAGCGACGGATCAAGGTTACAAGGAAGTCGTCGAATTGCTGATCGCCAAAGGTGCAAATGTAAACGCCAAGAACAGCCAGGGATGGACCCCTTTGATGGTGGCGGCTGAGAGGGGAGATGTTGATATTGCAAACCTGCTCGTTATCAAGGAATCCGATCTTAATTCTCATAAAAAGGGGTGGACCTCACTGCATCGGGCGGCCTTTTACAACAAGGTCGAAATCGCCGGTTTCCTGATTGAGTTGGGTCTGGATGTTAACGCGAGGGATGATCGGGGACAAACTCCTCTGCATTGGCCTGCCAACTACGGCAGGGCTCAAATGGTGAAATACCTGATCTCCAAGGGAGCCGATGTGAATGCAGTCGCAAAGGACGGTGTTTTTTCCGGACAGACCCCGCTAGACGCGGCCATCAAGGACAATCAAGGTGCAGTCGCGGTGTTGCTCAAAAGGCATGGCG
>Ga0209753_1000020_pt1 | contig 60094 bp, 40 predicted proteins | sample METZYME_3_550m_FD_187550 | JGI IMG/M metagenome (GOLD analysis project Ga0209753, IMG submission 187550) | Marine microbial communities from oxygen minimum zone in mesopelagic equatorial Pacific - METZYME_3_550m (SPAdes) (version 2) | ecosystem: Environmental > Aquatic > Marine > Oceanic... | reverse complement strand
TCCCGATCCTTACTCTGACTCCTCCATAAATATGGAATCCAGACGCCGGTTCAAAGTATCTGCCTCCCCAAGCGTTCAAACGGACGTTTGAATTATACTTTTTATCAAACAGATTATTTATACCGGCGAACGGTTCAAACAGCCATTCCGAAAATCTTTTCTGATAACCAACCCTGATATTCATAACTGAGTACGGTTGTTCCTTAACCTTATTAGCATCATCTGCATATAACTCGCCACTGAATCGGGCTTGAAGTTTGAAATAGAAGCCTGAAGAGTGGACATAAGACAGTTCCCCATAACCAAACTGCTTTGGAATACCGGGAAGCATCTTGCCATCGTGCACTGCATCCACAGTTTTGAAATCAAGATAAGTAAAATCAGAAAACGTATAAACAGTGGAACCAGTTAGCCCCTTACCTATGAAACTCGTCAGTCCAATTTCTATTCCCGCCCTTTTCGAACTACCCGCATTTCGGTAAAATGTTCGGCCAGGAAAATCATTCAGTTCATACTGTACAAGTTCATCGTTAAGATCAATTTTGAACAGAGCCATTTCGTACTTCAGACGCTTTTTGAATAGTCCCTTTATACCTATTTCATAATTGGTGGCAAGCTGAGGCCTCAGATCGGCATTAAATCCACCGCCTCCCTCCGGATTGTTTGACAATTCATTCAGGGTAGGTGTTTCAAAACTGGTAGCGATGTTGCTGTAAACATTGATACCAGTTGACAAAGTGTGAACCACACCTAAAAGTGGACTCATTACTGTGAACGTCCTGCTGCTGGAAGCATCACCATCTTCCAGATATGCATCCTGGGCATCGATATCAATTCCGTCGAATCGTCCCCCCACTGTCACTTTAGTCACTTTATTAATTGACAGCTCTTCTTCAATAAATGCACCGATACTCCGGAACTTCTCAAGCTGATCCAGAACTTTATCTCCCCGCACACCTTCCAGATTATCGAAACGTTGCCGATCATCCTGCTGATCTTCCAGATCCATCCCGGCCGATAATCTGTATGGAATACCCAAGATGAGACCAGAGCTGAAATAGATGATACTGCTTCCTGAAAACAATCGGTTGAACTGAACCTGCCCACCATTTTCAAAGGGGAGCCTGTTCTCAAAGTCGCGGGTCGTAAAATAGACCCTTGCTTGAAGTGTCTGGTGCGGCGCGAACTTTTTCTCTGCCACTAAAGCAATTCGAAACTGGGAGACCGACTCACCTGAATTGTATTGAACATTTCTATCGCGAGCTGACGACCGATTCTCTGCAACTTGATCTTTTGTCAGAGCACCAGGGTCGTTGGCCAGGGGACTCTCCGCATAGTTGGTCAGAAAAGTAAAGTTCAAATTTGGATCTATCTCCCAGCGCAATTTTCCATTAACGACCGAGTTTTTCATGGCACTGTGTTCCCGGAAACCGTCCGCCTGATTGCGGGAAAAATTCATGACGTAGCTGATTGGACCTCGCTGCTGCCCTGCCTTCAGCTGAATCTGCTGAAAGCCAAAGTCGCCAGTGGAGAGCCTCCCATCCATATAGGATGAAATAGGTGGTTCCGATGATGAAAAACTGATGACGCCGCCTGAAGCATTTCCGTAAAGGGCAGAAACCGGACCGCGAAGTACTTCAACCCTGTTTATGAAACCGAGATCAATATTATCAACTTGTGCCTGACCGTCCGGCGTCGATTCCGGAATGCCGTCTACTAAAATCTTGATACCCCGAATTCCAAATGCCGCTCTTGCCCCAAAGCCACGGATGGAAACTCGCAAATCCTGAGCAAAATTTTCCGAGTTCATAGTGTAGAGTCCCGGTATTGCAGCTAATGCTTCATTAAGCACCAGCTGCTGCTGGCCACCCTGAATTCTGTAACGGCTCAAAACGCTAACGGCTACGGGAACATTCAGGTCAGCACCATCCAGGCGTGAGGCTGTTACTGTTACAGGCCGGAGCTCAAAACGAAGCGTGTCAGCTTCAGTATCTTCAGTTTCAGATTGGAGTCCCCATGAAACAGAGATTAAGATAATTACCGAAGAAAATATTTTTTTCACTGAAAATACTATTACTTTGACAGACTCCATTTGAAGGTACCAAATGTATCCTTTATAACTCGCAAGTTCAATCCGTTGAATAGCCTTGGTCGTAAGATTCTGTTTCCAGGTTGACAAAGTGCCCCCAAATGATTAACCTCTGGTAATCAACACTTATATATTATGGGAGGAAGAAAATGACTAAAGTTCTGACACGTCGAGACTGGCTAAGACGAAGTGGGCTAATGCTGGGAGGCACCGCATTAGTGGGACCCGGCGTAATGGCATCCTCTACTCCAACCGCAAGGAAAAATCGCGCCCCCATCAGAATGATGTACAATGAAAATCCTTACGGGCCATCAAGAACAGCCAGAATGACTATGACCCGGGCATTTGAAGAAGGAAGCCTTTACGCTCATTTCGAAGCCTCAATTGAACTAAAAGAAATGCTTGCAAAGAAAGAGGGTGTCTCTCCGGAACAAATTATTATTGGTTCTGGATCAAGGGAAATCCTCAATGTGACTGCGTTGCATTACCTGAGTGATGGTGGAGAAGTTGTGGCAAATTATCCAGGCTATGAACAATTGAACCGCTACGCGGAAAATCTTGGTGCAAAAGTTCACCGAATTCGTGTCTTGGATGACATGTCACCCGATTTTATCGGTTTAGAAAAAGCAGTTAACCAAAATACAAAAGTGATCAACATCTGTAATCCCAACAATCCTACAGGTGTGGCCACAGGCGCTCCCGTATTGGAACCGTTTTGCAGAAAAATGGAATCCCAATCTCTGGTTTTTGTGGATGAAGCTTATAATGACTATGTGATGGATAAAGATTACCGTTCCATGGTTTACCTTGTAAAAGAAGGCTTGAATGTCATTGTCACTAGAACCTTCTCCAAAATCCACGCACTTGCCGGAATCCGTGTAGGTTATGGCGTTGCTAACCCTGAAATAGTCAGTAAGCTGGAGCCTTTAATCACTGGAACAGTGAATATCCTAGGACTCCGAGCAGCCATGGCCAGCCTTGAAGACGATTCATTTCAGGAACTGAGCCGCGAGAAAAATCTTGAGGCAAAGCAAACCGTTTACGAAGTCCTTGAACAGACCGGACGAAAGTATGCCTATTCCGAAGGCAACTTCATCTTCTTTCACACCGGAAAGCCCATTAAGGAATTTCAGGCTATAATGGAAGAAAAGGGGATCAGGGTAGGACGTCCTTTTCCGCCGTTCGAAGATTGGTGCCGTCTCAGCATGGCGAAACCAAACGAAATGCGGAAATTTGCCAAGGACTTCAAGGATGTGATGGCGTAAACCTGTCTCCAAACACCTTAAATAGACCCTCTTAGCCACGCTGTTTGACCGTGAGGTTATCAAACCAAATAAAATGGCTCTTCCTGAGTGTATTGGCCATAGCACCTGCCAATACTTTATTGATGGCAATTCAAGATAGTGGGAGGAAAATGAGATCTATAAAAGATGGGGTCTATTCGATTGAGCAAGCAAAACGCGGTTTAAAAGGCTACAAAAAGTCTTGCTTAAAGTGCCACCACCCTAAGCAGTTCGCCGGTCCGGCGTATATGGATAGTTGGTCGGGTGCGAGGATTTATGATTTATTCGAGGTTTTGCGCAGGACCATGCCGACAGAGAATCCAGGCAGTTTAAAACGTGATCAATATGCGGCAATCATTGCATTTCTACTAAAAATAAATTCATTCCCGCCAGGTGAACAAATGCTGAGTAGCGAATCTGATGATCTTAAACAGATCCGGATAGAAGGCCCTTTCAAATGGGCAAAACCAACTAAAAAATCAGTTAATGAAGGATAATTCGAAATGACACAAAAAAAAGACAATAAAATAAAATTGATGTTTTGTTTCTTCAGTTTCATTCTATTGATTGTTACTCCAGTCTCAGCTCAGCATGGTGCCCCTAATGGCGACTGGCCCTACTGGGGTGGAGATGCGGGTAGCACCCGTTATTCAGCCCTTGACCAGATTAATAAGGATAACGTCAAAGATCTGGAAATTGCCTGGAGATGGTATTCTGCTAATTACGGCCCTATCCCAGAATTCTATTTTCGTGCCACACCACTTGAAGTGGGAGGCGTTATTTACACAGTTGCCGGGGAGCGACGTGCCGCCGTGGCTATCGATGCGGGGACAGGTGAAACTCTCTGGATGTGGCGGATGAAGAACAACCCTCGATGGGAGAAATCTCCCCGGCGATTCTCCGGCCGGGGCCTAGCGTATACAGAAGTTGATGGCGAGGGAAGGATCATTGTGGTGACACCTGGCTATTATATGGTGGTGCTGGATGCAGCCACCGGACGACCCGTGGATGGATTTGGAAAAGACGGAACTATCGACCTTCAGGAAGGCCTGGGATTCAAGGTCGATCCGGTAAATGGTATTGATCCCAAATATGGTCTCATTACCCACGGCTCACCTCCTATTGTCGTAAATGATATCATCGTGGTGGGCAATGCCCATGGTCGAGGTTATTACCCGAAACAGAAAGAAAACATCCCGGGGCACATACGCGGTTACGATATCAAGACCGGGAAACAGCTGTGGATATTTCATGTGATTCCGAAACCGGGCGAATATGGCCATGACACGTGGGAAGGTGACTCTTGGACCTACACCGGCAATATCTCATCCTGGGCAACACTGAGTGCTGATCCTGAACTGAATATTGTCTACATCCCCACCGACTGCCCTACCGGAGACTACTACGGCGGTCATCGCCACGGCGACAATCTCTACGGCACCGGTCTTGTAGCACTTAATGTGAAAACAGGGAAAAGAATCTGGCACCAGCAGTTCGTTAAACACGATATATGGAACTACGATACGCCGACGGCGCCAAACCTTCTGGACATCAGGGTGAAACGGAAAAAGATTAAGGCAATTGTTCAGGCGACAAAACAGGGCTGGGCTTATGTTTTTGACCGGAAGACGGGTAAACCTGTCTGGCCCATGGAAGAGAGGAAAGTGCCGGCGTCCGATGTTCCCGGTGAAAAGACCTCTCCCACCCAGATATACCCCACTTGGCCGCTCCCCTTCGAGCTACAGGAGGTTACTGTTGATGAGTTGATTGATTTCACACCGGAGCTCCGGGCCCAGGCGGTGGAGCTAGCCTCCAAGTATCGCATGGGACCCATCTTTACACCCCCCTCGCTGGCGGAGGATCCAGAAGACGGCACACAAGGTACCTTTGTCATGCCGGGGGCCAACGGTGGCGCCAACATCCCCGGCGGGGCAGTGGTCGATCCTGAGACTGGAATCTTCTATGTTGCATCAGAAAAGAGACACAGTGTTATCCGATTGGTGAATGACCCAGAAAAGTCCAGCATGAACTATATATCTCTTGGTCCCGGCGGTATCCGAGGCCCCCAAGGCCTTCAGCTGCTGAAACCACCCTACAGCCGGATAGTTGCCATTGATATGAACACGGGCAAACATCTGTGGAACATTCCCAACGGGAATACTCCCCAGTCATTAAGTGAGCATCCGGCACTAGAAGGGGTTGACCTCCCTCAAACTGGTAGTATGGCACATGCGGGACTCGTCATCACTAAAACCCTCCTTTTCTCCGGTGAAGGTCGTGGCGGGGATCCGTGGTTTCGGGCATACGACAAGAAAACAGGTGAGGTAGTGGCTGAGATCGAGCTTCCGGCACAAACCAATCACCCTCCCATGACCTATATGCACAATGGCAAACAATATATTGTCATGCCTGTGGCTGCACCCGGACATCCGGCGGAACTGGTGGCACTGGCCCTTCCCGATGAGGATGAGGAAGAGCTGGAATGATGACCAATACAAAACGAGTTGCCTTCGGGACGCTTATTCTCTCGTTTTTTTTGACCGCCCAGCCCAACCCATACCGTACCGTTGAAGGGGTCTGGGGAAAACTTCCGAAAGGAAGAACCTGGGGCTCTACCAGCGCAGTTTTCCCCGCCACCGATAGAAGTGGAAATATCTGGGTGGCGGAACGGTGTAGTCAGAACAGCTGCGCCGGCAGTAACCTTCCCCCCGTTTTGCTTTTCAATCCAGAAGGAAAGTTGTTAAAGAAGTTTGGAGAAAACCTTTTTGTCTGGCCCCACGGCATCCATGTAGATAGAAATAACAACGTTTGGATCACCGACGCCAAAGGCGAAAATGGTATGGGCCATCAGGTACACAAATTCAGTCCCGATGGTAAACTCCTCATGAGTCTAGGTGAAAAAGGTGTGGCCGGCGATGGGGAATATGAATTCAATGGTCCATCCGATGTCCTTGTAGCCCCCAATGGCGATATTTTTGTGGCAGACGGACACGGTACCGGCGGAAATAACCGTATCGTTAAATTCGACAGCAAGGGCCGCCACAAAAAAACATGGGGTACCACGGGAGCTGAGGCCGGAGAATTCAGAGATCCCCATGCCCTTGCCATGGATTCTCAGGGCCGACTTTTTGTGGGAGACAGAGGGAACAGTAGAGTACAAATCTTTGATCAGGATGGCAAATATATTTCTACATGGACTCAGTTCGGCCGTCCCAGCGGTCTTTACATTGATGCCAATGATATCCTTTATAGCGCCGATTCAGAATCGAATGCAACTTGGGGCAACAACCCTGGGTGGAAACGGGGTATCCGAGTTGGGAGTGCCATAGACGGCTGGGTAACAGCATTAATTCCCGATCCAGAACCAGACCCAGACAACGCAAGCACTACTGGCGCTGAGGGAGTCGCCGCTGATGCTCAGGGCAATATTTACGGAGCGGAAGTGGGACCAAAGATGTTAAGGAAATATGTGAAGAAATAGCTTGATTACAGATCTCACGAATATCACAGTTATACTATCCAGGAGTTCAAAATGAAAAAGTTTATAGTCTTGTGGAGTGTTTTGGTATTGACTTCGTCCAATCTTATTGCACACGATATGTTCCTGAAGCTTCGATCTTATATTGTCGAACCAAATACAAAAGTAACGCTGGCCTTATACAATGGGACATTTGACAAAAGTGAAAACATTATCACAAGGGATCGAATGATTGACGTTAGCGTAGTGGGCCCCACTAACCAGCGAAACCGTATAAATAAAAACCAATGGCGAGATGGTTGGTATGAATCATTACTAGACTTGGATTTGAAGAGTTCGGGAACTCATGTGATAGGTTTGTCGACTGAGGCACGAATCATTGAACTCTCCGCTGAAGATTTCAATGGTTATCTGAAACATGATGGAATTCTCGATGTATTGGAGGCAAGAAAAAAAAGTGGTGAAAGCAATCAACCTGCCAGAGAACTTTACTCCAAACATGTAAAGACTGTAATTCAGGTCGGTGCCAAACACACCGAGTCATTCAATATCAACCTAGGCTACCCAATTGAAATCATCCTTTCACAAAATCCTTACAAATTAATAAAAGGTGATGAATTGGGATTTCAGGTTTTAAGGGATGGTAAACCAGTTGTCAATCAACTGGTTTATGCCAGCTTTGCTGGTTTCCATGAGCATGCTGGTGAAGGAAGTCATGTTGAAACTGCTACGATGAGAACTAATTCGAAAGGATTCGGGAAGCTAAAAATAAGTGAAAACGGTGAATGGTACCTTCGTGTCATCCATATGGTTAAAAGTGACAAAGAAGGAATTGACTATGAATCAAATTGGGCTACCTTCACATTTCAAATACAGTAACCAACTGCAAAACTATAAGTACGGGATCACTGTTTTTTCCTGCCGTGAACAATATTTCTCTTTCGTCATATCGTTTGAGAAGAATTGTTTCTGTATATGCCAATCCATACATTCTGCCTGAGTGATGCAATTAAACATCGGTTAAGTTTCCTCTAAATATTGGGAATAAGTGGAGTTAAGATGAAAAAAGTTCCTTTTCTGTCTACATTTATAATCATTCTAAGCCTGTATCACCTTCATGCTGAAAACAGGAATTCATTCGATATTTTCCAGTACCGGAATATAGGTCCCACCCGAGGCGGTCGTGTAACTGCTGTGGAAGGAGTAGCTAAACATCCTGGAACCTTTTACATGGGCGCGTCTGGCGGAGGTGTCTGGAAAACGACTGATTTTGGTGTAACCTGGAACAACGTTTCTGACGGTTACTTTGCTACCCCTTCTATTGGTGCTATTGCCGTTGTTCAGTCTAATCCTGAAGTTGTTTACGTTGGGACAGGCTCAGATGGACTTCGATCAAATGTCATAACGGGTAAAGGCATGTATAAATCAACCGATGATAGTGAAACATGGCAACATGTGGGACTGAAAAATAGTGGCCATATTGGTGCTGTTGAGATTCATCCGACAAATCCAAAGATTGTATTTGTAGCAGCCATAGGGCAGGCCTTTCAGCCGAACAAAGAGCGCGGTGTTTTCAGAACGAAAGACGGCGGAAAGACATGGAAAAAGGTCCTTTTCATCGCTGACACGGTGGGTATTTCAGATCTGAAGTTTGCACCGGACAATCCCAATATAGTTTATGCCGCAGCTTGGCGGGTAGAGAGGAAGCCGTGGACAATCATCAGCGGTGGCCAGAACGGCGGCATTTACAAGTCCACAGATGGAGGTGACACTTGGGAACTAAAAAGAAATGGTTTGCCTGAAGGGCTAATAGGGAAGATCGATCTGGCCGTTTCATCGGCTGATCCTAACAGGCTATCAGCCATCGTTGAGGCACCAGGAGATGTAGGGGGTCTCTACCGCTCTGATGATAGAGGTGAGTCCTATCGCCAAATCAGCGACCGTAAGGAACTGGTGAACAGACCTTTCTATTATGCAAATCTGGAATCTAACCCACTGAATGCGGATATTCTTTTTTCTAATGCCAACCGGTTCATGCGATCTGATGACGGTGGTGAAACATGGCGAGTTCTTTCAACACCACATGGTGACAATCACGATATTTGGATCCACCCAGCTGATACTTCCCTTTGGGTTCAAGCCAATGATGGTGGTGTTAATGTAACAACTAACTCAGGTAAGACATGGACAACTCAGTTCAATCAACCTACCGCGGAGCTGTATCAGGTTGAAGTGGACGATCAGTATCCTTACTGGTTATATGCCGGGCAACAGGATAATTCAACTATCGCCGTGCCCAGCCTGCCACCATTGAATGCACCTGGCGGGGGAATCAATCTTTGGATGGCCGTAGGAGGGTGTGAAACGGGACCCGCTGTACCTAAGCCCGGTTCACCATGGATTGTTTACTCCAACTGCAAAGGTAGGTTTGGCACTTTTGACAAACGGACCGGCCAAGAAAGACACTATTATGTCGGCGCAGCAAACATTTACGGACATAACCCCAGAGACATGAAGTTCCGTTTCCAGCGGGTATCACCTATCCATGTTTCTCCGCATGATCCGAATGCTGTTTATCACACATCGCAATTTGTGCACAAAACAACTAACGATGGAGAAACATGGGAGATCATCTCTCCCGATCTTACCGCCTTTGAGCCGGACAAGCAGGTTTTTTCCGGATCACCCATAACACGGGATATAACCGGTGAGGAAAATTACAGCACAATTTATGCTATCCGTGAATCCACCTTGAAAAAAGGTGTTATATGGGTAGGCGCCAATGATGGACCTGTTCATGTTACCCGGAACAGCGGTAAGAAATGGAAAAACGTTACACCAAAAGACCTACTTCCCGGCGGCCGTGTAGACGCTGTAGAGCCATCTTCACACAAGGCATCAAAAGCTTATATCGCGGTCCTCCGCTATCAACTGGGAGACTGGAAACCATATATATTTAAAACAGAGAACTACGGAAAAAGTTGGACTCTTCTTACGAATGGGAAAAACGGCATCCCGGCCGATCACCCAACCAGAGTGGTGAGAGAAGATCCAAACCGTGAAGGGCTCCTCTATGCCGGCACAGAATTTGGTCTGTTTATGTCCTTCGATGACGGAGAAACTTGGAGAGCATTTCAACAAAACCTGCCGGTTACACCGGTAACAGACATTCAGGTTTACCGTAATAATCTTGCCATCTCCACCATGGGGCGTTCTTTCTGGGTTCTTGATGATATTTCCGCATTGCATACATGGGAAAAGTCTGTTGAGGTAACCGTTACCACACTTTTCAAACCAAGGGATACGCACCGTTTTCGCTATCGTAGTTTTGGTCGTTCTGGTGTCCCTGACTATCCACCATCATCAGTTATCATTGATTATTTTTTGGCGAATGAACCACCTGTTGATGTAACAATAGACATACTTAACAGCCGAGGTAATGTTGTGAGATCATATAGCAGTACATCATCAGAAGCAGAGAATGCACAAGCCCAGACAAATATGGCCACCGGATTCTTTATGAGAGGCGGAAGTACTACTCTTGAAAAAAGTGCTGGAACCCACCGTTTCCGCTGGGATCTTCGTCACGCAGGCGCTTGGGACATAAATCCCAGAAGAGCCTTTCGAAACGGCCCTATGGCGGCACCGGGCCGCTACACTATCAGAATGACTGTTGATGGTAAAGAACACAAACAGTCTTTTCAACTAATGGCTGATCCAAGGATAAAGGAAAGTGGCGTCACCACTCAGGATCTGTCTGAACAGGAGAAGCTTGCACTACAGGTAAGAGATCTTCTTACAAGTGCCCGGCAGCTTGCTGAAGAAAAATCTTCAGACAAATCATCTGAATCTTACCGCGCGCTTGTTGCAGATGATGGACCTTATCCTCAACCCATGCTTGTTGATCAAATTCAATACCTTGCATCAATGATTGATCAAGCTGACCAGCTGCCTGGAAAGGACGCTTTTGAGCGCTTCAAAGAATTGAAAACACAGCTCGAGTTGTTAAAGAAATAAGGAAGCTTTTTTTACTTAATTGAGAAGTTTTTAACAGCACAAAAAAATGTGCCTTAAAGTCCTTTTTGACTATATTTGCACAATGCGATGAAAATCATAGCTCATCTGGTAATCCGTTGCAAATAAAACCTCATTTTAACTGCTATAATCTATTAATCTTTCTAGCATCATTGACGCTAAATGCTTGTGGGGAACCAGGTGCTATTTTTCTTACTGAAGAAGAAGAATCAAAAAACAAGTCGTTCAACTTCCCACTTCATATGAATGAAGCAAAATGTAACAAGTGCCACGGATTAGAAACAAAAGTAAGCAAGACCGGAGAGCAGCTAAGCCACAACGTTGGAAAAGATTGTATTACATGTCATTCATTAGATGGGGCCGGCAGAGGTATTTATAAAGTGGCTGGCAGTGTATTCAAACCTGATGGTGAAACTCCATATCCAAACATCAAGGTGAAGTTGTTTCCCGGAAAAAATCGACTTGGAAACCCTGTTGCTGTATTGGAAGTTGATGGCAATGGAAACTTTTATACAACTAAAGAGATAATGCCGGGCGGTAAGGGTGATGGGGAAATTGGCTTACTTTATCCTTCGGTAGTCACTGATCATGGAGAATTTCACATGCCAATTGCCTTCAGCATTTCAATGGGAGGATGTAATTCCTGTCATGGTGTGGACGTAGCAAGGATTTTCGCGGAGTAACCTAATTTTTTGGTGAAGCTGCGGATCCTTCCCAATCAGGGTCGGAAGCTCCTATCCATTCTCCTGTTAACGTATCCAGCATTACGGCATTTGACCTCCCGAACATACCGGGGCGCCGTTTCATAAATACTTTGTAGTTCAATCCAGCAAGATAGCTACTGTCCTGAACTGACCAACCATTGTCACCTGTCCATTCTAGGTCAATTCCTTCTTCAAGAGGATAGACCCTAGGAAGAGCCAAAGCTTTATCCAAAGAGTAGCCTTGATCTATAACACGGCTTGTGATGGCTACCACAGCAGAGGGTATTCTAGAACCACCCGCAGCGCCCAGGGCCAGAATTGGTTTACCATCTTTCATAACAATAAGAGGTGAAATGTGTGATGCAGCTCGCTCACTAGCCTTCATTTCCCCAAGATAACCGCCTAGGGTTGCGGCATAAATAAAGCCAAGTCCCGGAGTTGCAACCTTTGAGCCCATGGCGGGGCCTACTGTCTGAGTCAAAGCCACTACCATTCCGTTACGGTCAACTACCGTTAAATGGGTGGTGTGTCCCACCGGCTCTGTCCATGCCAGAGGAAGTTCAGCGGCTGATGACTCAGATGGAACCGGCTTTGATGAAAGTAATCCAGTCTCAAAAGCTCGCTTTTGAGCCCACTCCTTTGACGTGAGACGATCCGCATCCTCTATGGGTAGATCTCCTGCACGATCCAGGTACGCGGCTGAAATGGCATGATAGATCAACCGCGCCCAGTCAGCACCATCAAAAAGTGAGTCGGGGAATTCCTCCATGATATGAAGTGCTTCTATAGTGATAGCACCATAGGAAGGCAACCAAAGAGCGGCCAGGTCATATCCTCGGTAGCTGCCCCTAACAATGTGAGAATCCTCAGCCCTGTACTCGGCGAGAGATTCCATGGTAAGGACACCACCGTTTCGCTGAATATCATCGACCATTTTTTCAGCGATCCACCCCTTGTAAAACGGGGTAGAGCCTTCATCGGAAATAGCTTGCAGAACCTTTGCCAAATCTTCTTGCTTAGTGATCTCCCAGGGATCGTGAACGGTTCCATCCTCCTTGAGGAAATGGCGTCTGGTTCCCTCAAATTCATTTAACTGATTAAGCACCCACTTCCGTCGAAAAACCTCGCCTGGAAGAATAGGTGTTCCTTCTTCAGCATATTTTATTGCTGGTGCCATTACTGTTACCCTAGGCAACGAGCCGTAGGATTTGAGTGCCTTGTCCAAACCAGCCACTACCCCAGGAATACCGATGGTGGGATAACCGAATCTTGCTTTTGGCGCAGTAACGTGATCGTAGGATGAAGGAGCCTGTGTCGTGGCATCAATTCCGTGAATCTCTCCCTCAGTAGTATGGATAAGAATTTGTGCCCTTCCACCAATACCGCTCATGCTCGGCTCCACCACAGCCAGAGCATAGGCAGCAGCTACTGCTGCGTCTACGGCATTGCCTCCCTGATCCAACATGGCTACGCCTGCCTCAGTCGCTAGAGGATGAGCCGTGGTAACAACACCATTTCTGGATCTGGCAACTTTCTGTGGTGCCGCCAGAGATAGGTCCTCTTTGGCAGAGGATGGCGGTGCACAGCTTTCAAAGAAAAAGAAATAAAGTGAGATCAAGGAAAGAGCCCACTTTTTCATTGTCACTTCTCTTAATAACATATTTAGACTCTATTGAGAATAGGAAAATACAAGCTAACCATTGAGCCTGGCAGTAAAAAACACGTTTAGAATCTGCACTTGTGTGAGAGGGGACTCTGCTTTGAAGAAAGCTACTATTGATGTTAGACTCACCAGTTTAATGAAACACCTTCCCCTAATTTTATTAGTCGCCGCATTATCTTTTCAACTCGGATGCAATAACACTGAGAACTTTCCAACGCAGATCACGCTTACAGAAGGCTGGGGCTTCAGAGAGTCTAATTCTTCAGATTGGTTTCCGGCAACAGTCCCTGGCACCGTTCATACTGATCTTCATAATAATAATCTTATAAATGATCCATTCCTTGGCAACAACGAGGAAGATTTACAATGGATTGAGGATAAAGATTGGGAATATAAGACAATTTTTTTCGTTGACCGGGAGCTTATGGAAAATGATGTTTTAGAGCTTGAATTCGACGGTCTCGACACTTATGCCGATGTTTATCTCAATGAACAACCCATTCTGCAAGCAGATAACATGTTCCGAGCATGGCAAGTTGCTTGTAAGAAATTCTTGCGTGAAGGGGAAAATGAATTACGTATTCACTTTCATTCACCTGTCACCGAAGGTCAAGAAAAGCTGAATACCTCCCCACATTTGATACCAACTTCAAATGAACCTAAACCTGTGGGATATCAAACCAGTGTCCACACGCGAAAGGCTCAGTATCACTACGGTTGGGATTGGGGACCTCGACTAGTGACGTCGGGAATCTGGCGTCCAATTGTATTAAGTGGATGGAACAGTGTAAAAATAAGAAGTGTCTTCTATCAACTCAACAAACTTACTGAAGCAAGTGCTTATTACTCAGCCCATCTAGAAATTGAGGCAGTTAAGGAGATGCAAATTGACGCACATATTGCCCTCAACTCTAAAATAGCAGGAGAGGTAACTAAGAAAACTAATTTAGATAAAGGAATGAATTTCCTGTCAGTAGACTTCATTATAGATAATCCCAAACTGTGGTGGCCAAACGGCCTTGGCGAACAAAACCTGTATCAAATCACCACCGAAATCTTGTCAAAAGGTGAAATCCTTGATTCAAAAGAGGAAAGGATTGGTGTCAAAACGGTAGAGCTCATAAGAGAGCCAGATGACGTTGGAACCAGTTTTTACTTTCGTATTAATGGTGTACCGGTCTTCATGAAAGGCGCCAACTACATTCCACCAAATTTCTTCAATCCAAGAGCCACCAAAAGTTATGAAGATTTAATCAGCGCGGCCAAGCATGCACACATGAATATGCTCCGTGTCTGGGGAGGCGGTGTGTATGAGAATGATGATTTTTACCGGTTGTGTGATGAGAATGGTATTTTGATTTGGCAAGACTTCATGTTCGCCTGCTGCATGGTCCCTGGAAATAAAGATCATCTTGAAAACATCCGCCTCGAGGCAGAACAGAATATAAAACGACTGCGAAATCACCCATCGGTGGCCTTATGGTGTGGAAATAATGAAAATCTTACGGGCTGGAGAGAATGGGATTGGAAAAAACTGTATAATCACTCCGACAATGATTCTGTTGCTATATGGGAAACCTATGAAGAACTGTTCTACAATATTCTCCCGACTGCTGTTGAAACTTTTGATCCTGGTAAACCATATTGGCCTTCTTCCCCATCCGCTGGAAAAAATGAACTCCAAAACCGGTTTTCAGGTGATCAGCACGAATGGGGAGTCTGGTTTGGTCAAATGCCGTTGTCACACTATGAATCAAATGCAGGTCGTTTCATCAGCGAATACGGTCTGCAAGCCCTCCCCTCTCTTGAAACTATAAAGCAATTCGATCCAAAACACTGGGCTGAAGGGCTCTCTTCTCCAGTGCTCACTGCACGGCAGCGTTCAAAGATGCCTTGGATTGAACCGTACTTTGACGGCTATGATATGATCGATCACTACATTTCCCTCGAATATAAACCCGCAAAAGATTTTGAATCACTCATCTATCTAAGCCAGCTTGTTCAGGCCGATGCACTAAAACGTGCCGTGGAGAGCCATCGACGAAACAAACCTACCACCATGGGTTCTCTTTATTGGCAACTGGCCGATTGTTGGCCAACTGTTTCTTGGTCTACCATCGATTTTTTCGGCAGGCGTAAAGCTGGATACTACGCTGTTGAAAAAGCTTATCGAGAAGTCATTTTGTCTGCTTCCGTTCACGGTGATTCAATTATTGTTTCCGCCGTATCGGACAGACTTGAAGATTTTCATGGCAAAGCAATCATTCAAGTACGAGATACCAAGAAAGGAATATATTTTTCTGATTCTCTACAGTTATCAATTGATTATGAACATCCGGAGATAATTGCCACGTATGACAAAATGAATCTCCTCTCTGATATAGCTGCTGAAGAAGCTATACTGCAAATGACCCTGTTAGAAAAGGGAGTAGTCATTCATCAGAACAGTCATTTATTTGTTACAGCCAAACCTCTAAAGCTGATTGAGCCAAACATTCAAATTGAAACTACTTTTCAAGATACCTTGATCCAGCTCCACCTTAAGTCAGATGCCTTTGCCAAAAGTGTGGAATTGTCCACTCTAGATATAGAAGGTACATTCTCAGACAACTTTTTCAATCTTTTCCCCGACGAACCTGTCCAAGTTCAATTTTTACCAAAAAATCCTGTGGAGAAAAAGCTTCCTTATTTTCAAATTCGGAGTTTATATGACGTCCTTGATAAATAGATCAAAAAAGTTTTCATTGATGGTTGGTCTTTTTCTTTTATTTGGTTGCTCCCAGAAAAATCAAATTAATCTAACAGACTTAGTTGATCCTTTCATTGGAACCGGTGGTACAGGTCACACTTTCCCTGGCGCAACTTTGCCTTTCGGTATGGTTCAACTCAGCCCTGACACCCGCCAGAATGGCTGGGATAACTGTTCCGGATACCACAGTTCGAATCCTACAATTCTTGGCTTTAGCCATACCCATCTCTCAGGAACGGGCGCAATCGATTATGGTGACATTTTGGTGGTCCCCATGTCCGGAAAACTTCTTCCGGAACCAGGAGAAGAAACAAAGCCTGAGACTGGTTACAGATCAAGCTTTTCACATTCTTCTGAGAAGGCAAAGCCTGGCTACTACCGTGTCACCCTTGAAGATGATATGATCGAAGCTGAAATGACAGTGACGGAGCGGGTCGGATTTCACAGGTACACATTTACAAAAGAAGGTCTTTCTCACATTCTCATCGATCTTAAGCACGGTCTTGGTGATCGCACTACCGAATCGTGGGTGAAGATCACAAATGATCGAGAAATTGTGGGTATGCGCAGATCTAAAGGTTGGGCAAAGGATCAGGTCATCTTCTTTGTGGCCCAATTTTCCAATTCCTTTGAAGCAACGGGAATATTAAAAGAAGGAAATGTGCTGCAAGATGGGAATGAAAGTGCAGGTCTCAATTTGAAAACATTTGCTTCTTTTAGTCTTCCGGCGAAGTCGCAATTATTAATGAAAGTGGCCATCTCAGCTGTTGACATTGAAGGCGCAAGACAAAATCTTGAAAAAGAACTGCCGGGTTGGGATTTTGACAAAACAAGACGATCAGCCAACACGCGGTGGGAAGAAATGTTATCAGTTATTTCCGTTAAGGGTGGTACTGATAATGAAAAGACTAATTTCTATACTGCCCTCTACCACAGCCTCATTGCTCCAAACGTATTCAATGATGTAGATGGAAGATATCGCGGTGCAGATTTGGACATCCATCAACTTCCGCCCAACAGATCAATGTATACCGTGTTTTCACTCTGGGATACGTTTCGCGCCGCTCATCCCCTGTTTGTTCTCTTATATCCGGATATTGCTACTGAACTGGTCAGAACACTTCTTGTAAAATATGAAGAGGGTGACCTCCTGCCTGTCTGGGAACTGGCCGGCAACGAAACAGGAACCATGATCGGTTATCATTCAATTCCGGTCATCGCTGATGCGTACGCTAAAGGTTTGACCAATTTTGATGTGGAAGCCGCTTTTGACGCAATGAAGGCAAGTGCTGAGGCCAATCACTTGGGGCTTGAATTCTATAAGAAGAAAGGGTACATACCCATCGATCGTGAGAATGAGGGTGTGTCCAAAACACTGGAATACGCCTATGACGACTGGTGTATTGCCAAGATGGCGGAAAATCTTGACAAGCTGCGTGACCGTGAAAATTATATGCGAAGGGCAATGAATTATCGTCAGGTCTTTGATAGTGAAACAAAGTTCATGCGTGGAAAAAAGGGAGGCCAGTGGGAGCCGTCCTTCGATCCTTTTGCTGTAACATCTTCATACACGGAAGCCAACGCGTGGCAGTATACATACTTTGTTCCACACGATATCTCCGGAATGATGGAAATGATGGGTGGCGAAAAAGAATTCATTGATCGATTGGATGACTTGTTCTCAGCTTCAACAGATCTCTCTGGAAGACACCAACCGGATATTACCGGACTCATAGGACAATACGCTCATGGAAACGAACCTAGTCACAATTTTGCTTATCTTTATAACTATGCTGGCAAACCTTGGAAAACTCAAAACATAACCCGTCAGATTATGGATAACCTCTACCACACTGGAAGAGATGGGCTGCCAGGAAATGAGGATTGTGGCCAAATGTCGGCGTGGTATGTTTTCAGTGCCCTTGGATTCTATCCTGTCACCCCGGGAGAAGATATTTATGTCTTAGGTACACCCATTTTTGATGAAGCAACCATCCATATGCAAAATGGTAACTCTTTCACAATCCGAGCGGACGGAGTTTCATCAGAGAACCGATATATTCAAAAAGCTTCCTTGGGTGGCACTGCCTTGCATCAGTCATACCTGTCACACAGTACTATTACAGCCGGGGGCACCCTGGATCTGAAAATGGGTGATAGACCTAATCAAAATTGGGCCACTGATCGTTCTCAGCGACCCGTGTCAGCAATGAATCTGGACATTGTTGCGAATCCCGTTTTTGACTATAAAGAACGGGGATTTCTTGACACAATGACAGTCTCCATTTCAACGCCTACTCCTGGAGTGACCATCCACTATACCATCGATGGTTCAAAACCCTCTGTAACATCGCCTATTTACAAAACTCCTATCCGACTCAACAAAACAACACAAGTCCAGGCCCTAGCCGTCAAACCTGAATATTTGCCAAGCTATATTGAAAACGTCACTTTTACACAGATACCTTACAAAGTCTCCGTTGCCTACAAACAACAATACAGCCCTCTTTATACAGCGGGTGGGAATAATGGTCTGTTTGATGGTGTTCGTGGGGCACTTAATGCTTGGGGCTCATGGCAAGGATTTCATGCGGTTGATTTCGATATTGTGATTGATCTAGGAAAATTGAGAAATGTGAATCAAATCAGAACAACATTCCTTCAGAGTTATCCATCATGGATTTGGCTCCCCAAATCGGTCGTCTTCTCTGTGTCAACTGATGGTTCGAACTTCACTTCTCTAGAACGCCAAAATCACAACGTTTCAGTGAAAAGAGATGGATCGTTCACAAAAGATTTTATCCAGTCAATAGGGGGTAAAGATATCCGCTATGTCAAAATTTATGCTGAAAATGTGAAAACTTGTCCTGACTGGCATCCAGGTGCTGGTGGAAAAGCTTGGATATTCGTGGATGAAGTTGTCATTGAATAAAGTAGTGTTTAAACTACTCGATACTTTCCCACTCCTAAAATGAGCTTCATCAGACGAGAATGGACATCTGCCGACGCCGACGATTGGCATAAAGAAGACTGGTTGGCAATAATATTCTCAGTAGTATCCTACATCGCTCTTGTGATAGGAACCGCCCTATCCTTTCTTACCATTACAGTAGGTTTCGTTATCCTTGCTCTCGGTATCGTTTCAGCAGGAATCATGATGTGGATCATTGATCCAAAACTGAGGAAAATTTCTAGTGAATATGAGAAAAAGCAGAAGGGCTATCTCCGACAGCTGGAAGATATCCAGAAATGGGAGACTGAAAAATGAATCAGGGATTGGCTGTTGTATTAGGTATGTCCATCGCATATCTAGCCTCATTTATAGGAATGATTTTCGCCTACTTGCATTACAAGAAGAATAAGCGCGAGGATACTTAATTTCATGACGGTAACAGCTATCAGAATTGGAGCACCCATCCTGGGTGTCATCATCCCCGCAATTATACTGTGCCTCTCTTTTTTCCTTACTTACCTACTTATAAAATACTTTGCCAGAAACCAGCAGGAAGATTCAGAGACATGATCACTTTCCAGTTCCTCGATTGGCTCTGGATTGTGCTCTTTGTGGCGCTGATGATCTTCTTTGGTGTTTATTTCTATCGGATGGGAAAACGATCACAATCCGATTTTTTTCTGGCGGGTAGGGGATTGCCATGGTGGCTACCTGCCTCTTCCGTATATGCCACTCACACAGCTACGGATACCCCGATTTGGGTGGCAGGTGTCGTTTACAAATATGGTTTTGCAGGGCTTTGGTACGCCTTTTTCTCCGCATGGTGTGCCATTAGCGCTTTTGTTTCTACCAGAATATTCAGACGATCTCTCGCTTACAGTCAGGCTGAGTGGCAAGGTCTCCGATTTGGTGGCCTTGGCGCTGAGCTACTACGCGGATGGCTTGCCGGATGGCAGGTGTTTATGAATATGTTCATCCTTGGATGGGTAGGTATCGCCATGGGAAAACTGTGTCAAATGATTTTTGGTTGGGAGATTTGGATAGGCCTATTCGTTTTCACAACACTAGGGGCAATATACGTTCTGTCATCGGGTTATTGGGGCGTGGTCATGGCCGATTTTCAGCAAGGTGTTATTGCTCTTCTCATTATTGTGATCGTATCGATTTGGGGAGTGGTAGCTGCTGGTGGTCCCGATGAAATTATTTCAAAACTTGGATCCTACAACAGTAGCGTTGAATGGGAAGTTCCAAATGACTGGCAAGATCAGCAGGCAATGATCCGTGTTTCCGATGTTGAAACTGGTAAACCTATTGCTCAAAATAGTGAATCATTTCCTATCGCAAGTCGGATTTCTCAAGATGCACAGTCTCGCCTGGAATCACGCGCCACAACCTTAATTAAATCCAAAGAAACAAACACCGGTGAAATCCTTTTTCCAACGAATGTTAATGAACTACAGGCGGGAGAAAAATATACCATTGTTTGGGCCGTTGACGATTCTTACAAGCGTCTGAACGTAGATGCCAGTGTGGACGGCGGTACATCGTGGTCTCGTGTAGCCTCTCATCATTTTAATGGCCAGTCCTGGAGGTTAAACTTTTTCAGCTTCACAGGTATGTTCGAAGGACAATTTCCGGTAGCTTGGTTCATCACCATGATGATCATCGCCCTTATCGGCGGTTTTGGCATGGGAACCTCCATCGATTGGTATCCTGAAGCACAACGTATACAATCGGCAAAAACGGTAAAGGATGCTTCTTACGCCATTTGGGCAGGTTCCGCCCTTGTCCTGATCCGAAATTCCATCTGGGCAGCAGCTATTATTGGATTCTTTGTTTTATATCCGGGTATAGCAAAGAGCGGTGAATATGAGATGGCATGGTACAGGATTGGATTTGAATATTTGCCTGTTGGGCTCGTGGGTTTTCTTTTTGCTGGTATTCTTGCCATTCACCTTTCCACTGTTTCAACACACCTTAACCTTGGTGCTATGTATGCCACCCGTGATTTTTATCACCATTATGTTAATCCAAAAGCCAGCGAAGCAATGCTGGTAAAAGTAGGTAGAATTGCCACGTTTGTACTCCTCCTCGGTTCTTTCGTTTTCGGTATAATTATAGGCGAAGAGATTACCGCCTGGCTCATTTTCGCCCTATGGATCATGGCGGCAGGTGTCTGGCTTCCGAATATCCTCCAGGTAATCTGGTGGCGATTCAATTCCTGGGGTTACCTCTCAGCATGGATGGCCAATCTCGGCCTCAGCTGGCTGGTTGTCTGGATCCTCCCCCGCTTCGGTGTGATCCCTGCTTTGCCCGATTATCTCCAGTTCTGGATATTAATTGTGCTCAATGCAATAATTTACCTGCCAGTTACCTTTATGAGTGAACCCGAAGATATGGATCACCTAGTCGCCTATTACGTCATGTCTCGTCCTATCGGTTTCTGGGGTCCCGTTAGAAAAGAAGCTGAACGCCAGGGACTGATTTCTTCAACCTGACATCGGGGAAATGAAATCAAACCTCATTCTCTTCCCTCTTATCGCCATGGCGGCCCTCACATTTTTCGTCACCGCCCACCTCTATTTTGTTCAGAGAAAAGCCATAAAGAAGTGGGATGTCAAATACGGTTTTTTCAAGACTTATGAAGGCGACAGGCCGGAGTATCTGCAAGCTGCACGAGATCACTATAAGAACACATTTCAATTGCCTATTCTATTCTACGTCTGGACTGGTATGATTTTCATGATGGGAAATGTTGACACGTTAGATCTGTCCCTCGCTTGGCTATTTGTAGCTTCAAGATATCTTCACAGCGGTATCCGGATTATCGATCATACAAAACTCTTACACAGATCTTCAGTTTTCATCGCGGGCTGGTTCGTTTTGCTTATTGCCTGGGGGAAATTGCTTTTCGATCTATTATTCTCTTATTCTTGAATAGATCCCTTCTCCTCTTTCTTTCGGTCTTTATTGTCCTTAGAAAAAATGATCGCTGAACAACAAAAAGCAGACATCCCTAAACGGACTCAATCCTTTTGGAAACTCGCCGGCCCCGGCGCCGTACTGGTAGGGCTTTCCATAGGCGCTGGAGAAATTATTATCTGGCCAAGGATTGTAGCGGAATTTGGAGCCAGTATGGCTTGGGCAGCAGTGCTGGGTATTTTTCTTCAATTGTGGATAAATATGGAAATTGGGCGGTGGACAATCGCTACGGGTGAGACCCCGTTTATGGGATTCTCCCGAATCTGGATCGGGTTTGGACCTCTTTTCATACTTTTAACTGCTCTTGGAAGCATTGCTCCAGGCTGGGCAAGGGCTTCGGGCCTTGCACTGAAAGCACTAATTGTCGGCCCAACAGGGTTGGGTTCAGACACTTTATGGACAGTTATCACATTTGGACTCATTGCAATTATATTGTTTGGTCCTAACATCATTTACCAGTCTGTAGAGCGAACTGTTGAGGCTCTAATCGTTATTGTTACTCTTGGACTTATTGCTGTAGTTATTGCAATCGGGTCCGCTGATGTCTGGAAAGAACTGGGTAAAGGAATGCTCAAAGTTGGCTACCGCGATCCAAATATTTCAATAAAGGTTCTTTTCAGTGCAATGGTGTTTGCCGGTGCCGGCGGAGTATACAATCTCTTCTATGGGTTCTATTTAAGGGATAAAAATATTGGAATGGGAGGTAGGATAGCTAAAATGACTAATCCTATAAGAGGTAAAATTGAAGCAATCCCCTCCGTTGGATTTCGTTTTGAAGATACACCTGAAAATAGGAAAAGATTTTCCGATTGGTGGGATTATATCAAGAAAGATCAGATACTGTTCTTTTGGGCACTTAATACTGTTACATTAATTCTCTTCATGTTCGGTGCCTTGGCAGTGTTACATCCCCAGGGAATTGTTCCTGCACCAGGCACTCTCATTTGGGATGAAGCTGTGGCCTTGGGTGAAGTTTGGGGAAATGCTGGCCAAGTAATTTTCCTTATTGTCGGATTTGCTACCCTTTTTGGAACTCAACTGGTCATACTTGACGGCGTCAGTCGCACCTTCGCTGATATTATTTATACTAATGTGCCAAAGGCTCGTTCACGCAATGTGGGATGGTGGTATATGATCTTCTGCGGGGGGTGGATGATCCTTGGATGTCTATTCACCTTTATTATGGAACGTGTCGGTGTCTCTGATCTAGGTTTTATTTTTAACGCTGCTTACCTCGGTGGTTTTGCTATGGCAATATATGTCCCATTGCTGCTTTATCTTAATAAGCGATATCTTCCTAAATCAGTTAGGCCGGGAATTTCCGCAACCACCATGATGATTATTGCCTCGCTGGTCTATATTGGTTTTGCTATCAGTTCGATTATCTGGGAAGTTACGAGCCGAATCTAGGCTGTTACTAACTTACCGGCTATTTCCTTAACCATCTTTGCTGCAACCGCCGCGGTCATCCCATTAAGGTCACGTCGTGGATTCAATTCAACCACATCGGCGCCAATAATGGGTGCATTGATACTATGGATGATGCCTATAACGTCTCTAACCGATAGACCGCCCGGCTCATGATGGGAAATACCTGGAACAAAGGCGGGATCGAAAACATCCAGATCCAGAGAGACATAGACTGTGTCATCACTGCTTAAGCCAAGATTAGCGGGCATCTTAGGTAATTGATATAACTCCACTCCAAACTTTTCTGCTTGCTGCCGCTGGTGATCGTTGGCAGTACGTATGCCGATCTGAATCAACCGATCTGTCAGACTATCTTCCATGATTCTTGCAAATGGACAGGCGTGAGAGAAACGGTCATCCTCAAACTCATGGTAAAGATCTGGGTGAGCATCGAAATGAACAATTGTAGTTGGCTTTATTGATTTAGCAACAGCCTTCACTAATGGATAAGTAATTGAATGATCACCACCCAGGAAAATAGGAATGGCATTATCAGATAGTTCTTTTGCCACTTCTTTTTCAATTTCTAAATAACCATCATCACTGTTGTCTATTCTCAAGTCAATTAATTCTTTGAAGCCATTCACACTGTCCAGATCAATCCCAGTTTCAGTGAAAAGGTTGGAGGCACCGGAGAAGAGTTCTTTTCGAATAGCGGAAGGACCCTCAGCTGGCCCGGTTAGAAAAGAAGATTTTGCATCAAAGGGAACACCCACAAGAGAAATCTGTTTTTCAGGCATGATATTCTGAAAACAACGACTTGCTACAGAGAGGAAAGTACTTTCCAGAGGCGCCAGTTAACACGCCTGGCAATATCCGGCCAGTCGCTGCCTGGAAGAAGAGGCGGAAGTTTTGAGGAGGCTTCCTGATCCCACTTGTTTCCGGCGCCGGAAAGATCCCAAAGGAGATCGACTCCATCAAGGCCCAGTTCCACCACAGAAGGATCAGGATCTAATCCGTTATTCTCCAGTATGTTGTCGTGTATCCAGTTTCGATCAGGAAGTGGATCCACATCATAAATGGCGCCTTCACCGAAAACAATATCAAGTTCCACCATGCCAATGCCGGTGGTGTTGTTTCCCCTGATCTCATTCTCAGCCACCTCAACTTCATCGGCAGCCATTACGAGTATCCCGGTCCCGGAAGGAACAAGACTCACGATAGCACCTTCATCACCAAAGTTTTCATGATTATTGTCGTGAACTCGATTGTTAACAACTTTACAGTTAAGCGAAATCTTGGAAGGATTGTTCGGAAGCAAGAAAACAAGGATACCGGCGGTGTTATTGTAAACCTCATTATTTTCCACCAAGGCGTCAACTGAGTTTTCAATTTCGATACCTGCGACATTTCCGTACGCAACACAATTGCGGACAATAATATCTCTTGATTGACCTACATAAATGCCAGCATCCCGTACCTTCGTCACTTCGCAGCGCTCAATGGTAACGCCCACACACTCCACAGGGTAAACGCCATAAAGTCCCGTGTCGTAAAGGTAGAGATCACGAAAAGCAACATTAGTACCACCGTTAATCATTAAGCCGTTGGCAGTGTAGTTCCGGACAGCAAATTTCCGGATTTCAATGTCGCTCCCAGAGCCAACCATCCCATCCGTGAGAACATGTTTTCCATCTAGAATAGGTCGCTGCCCATCTTCTTCTTCACCCAATAGAGTAATACCAGAAATATCCATGGTCAATGTTTCGTGATAGATTCCAGGCTTTACCAGAACCGTATCACCTGATTCAGCAATGTCAATAGCATCCTGAATGTATTGCCCCTCATTGACCGTAATAACATATCTCTTTTTCTCAAATACAGTCCTTGGCCTCTCATTAGGCCTTTCGGAAAAAGCAGCAAGTTCGGGTGATTGGTTTTCCAGTGGTGGAACAACATCAAGCCCTGAAGGAACTGACTTGGGAATCTCCGGCTTAGCCGACTCATCTGTTAGTGAATGGAGAAAAGAGATAAGGTCCGATCGCTCTCTTGGGGTAAGTGTATAGCTTCGGATCTTGTCATCCACATTGGGGACATCCAGTCCCAAACCAGGGCCACCCCCCCCGGAATAGAAATCGAGAACTTCATCCAGAGTCTGGAAAACACCGTTATGCATATAAGGTGCTGTAAGGGCAACATTGCGTAACGTGGGAACTTTGAATGCACGATTATAATTCTCGCCTTCAATTTCGCCTCGACCTAAATCTGGCGCTAGCTTTTCAAGATCAGGCACGCCCACAACCTTGAAATCTGGATTCGCAAATGTTGGAATGTTGTGACATTCAAAACAGCGGGTTTTCAAAGAACGAAAGACATTAAGTCCGCTGCGCTCCGCATCTAACAAAACCGTTCTCTCTCCTCTGGCATAACGGTCGAAGCGTGAATTGTTGGAAATGATGGTTCGTTCAAAAGCTGCCACTGCATAGCTCACATTCTGAAACGTAACGCCGGGAACTTTACTTCCCCCAAAAGCACGATCAAACATCCGCACATATTCTGGTATAGCTTTCAGTTCTCTCACAAGTTCATGGGGGTCTTGCGCCATTTCAGTTTTATCCTGGATAGGATTCGTGGCTTGATCCTCAAGATCGGCTGCCCGACCATCCCAGAATTGACGGTGATTGAACGCAGCGTTCCAGATCGTTGGTGAACCTCGGCGAATGATTGCACCGCCTGTACGGGCTGGCCCAATGCCATTTCCACCCATTCCCATGGACTGCCCTCGATTATCCGAAAAACCGAGATCGGGATGGTGACAATGAGCACAGGAGATATCGTTGCTTCCAGAAAGGATAGGGTCAAAATACAGCAATTGGCCAAGTTCTACTTTTTCTCTGGATTGAGGATTATCCTCTCTCATAGGCATTTCGGGAAAAGGACGATCAAGATTACGGCTCTCCCTTATTTGAGCAAACAACCCATCCCCCTGACCTTGATTTTCAACATCAAAATCCAAAGAACTACCCGATGGGACATCAAGACCAGGCAGAGGTAAATAGATAAAGGAAAGAAGAAAGAGAATAATCAGGGAAAGTGCTGCGCCAAAAGAGTCGCGTTTCATTTAGGGATGGATAAAGTGTTTAATCCAGAAGGAGTTTAATAGTTAACTTTCGGACGGTGAAGTGGTTTTTTCCCTTCTCCGCTTTTGAAATCTATCCAATGCTCGATCAAACCACAATCCAGATTGGCCATCGAAAATATGAGGTGAAACTTGAAGAAGGAATCTCTATTGCACTCCAACTTGATTTTAATGGTGATCAACCCCGGTTTTTCGATAGTGTGAATGCCCACTCGGTTCCTGTACAGTCTGGAGACTTTATTGGTTCGGTTCAAGCCGGCGGAAGCTGCAACGTGGATACCATAACCGCCAATTATCACTGCAATGGGACCCATACTGAATGTGTTGGACACATATCCGAAGATCAGGTCTCAATTTCCAACATTATTGATAACAGCCTGATTCCAGTCACACTTATCTCTATGGAGGCTTCAAAGATCGGCGATGAATCATACCATGTTTCTACAGAAAACAATAATTGCTTGCTGACGAAGTCTTGTCTGACCCAAGTGCTCGAAAATGCTAATATAGATTTTCTGAAAGGACTCGTCATTCGGACTCTTCCCAATGAGACCTCAAAAAAATCACACAATTACTCCGAGAAATCGTTTCCTTTTTTTACGAATGAAGCCATGCATCACATTAGAATTCTCGGCGTTCGCCATCTGCTGGTGGATACACCCTCCGTGGATAGAACAGATGACGGCGGAGAGCTTGGAAATCATCGGATCTACTGGGGCGTATCTCCCGGTATTTCCAAAATTGATTCTCAAACTTGTTCTAAAAGGACAATTACAGAAATGATTTACACTCCCGATTTGCTTCCGGATGGCTGTTATCTAATGAACCTTCAGCTTCCCGCTTTCGTTTCTGATGCCGCTCCCAGCAGGCCAATCCTCTACCCTGTTAATAAAATCAATGATCACTGAATTGCTTAAAAGATTTTCAGTTGATCAAGAACGTGGTTTTCTTCCCAATCCCGATCCTCTTCTAACACTTCATCCACAGTTTGAGGTGTGGGATGAACTCGGGGCGGAGATGCCATCCCTGCTTGCCAAAGGCAATTTTCGCTCAGCTGTGGAAAATCTCCCCTTAATCCACGCTGATAAACTTAAAGATGACTCTGAGGTAGACAGGGCTATGCTGTTGTTGTCCATGTTTGCCAATGCCTATATCAGCTGTGACCCAGACCCAGCAAGAAAAATCCCCTTGGCTCTTGCTGTACCGTTGTCTGAAGTGGCGGTTAGGTCCGGACGTCCGCCTATTGCAAGCCACGCCTCAATCGTATTAAACAACTGGCGTCGCGTAAACCCGAAAGGTCCCATTGAGCTAGAAAACCTTAGAACTGTTCAGAACTTTTTAGGAGGACAAGACGAGGAATGGTTCTTTCTCACAACAGTTGCCATTGAATCCCTTGGTGCCCCCGCTCTTTCTGCTGTTCTGGAGGGACTGGAAGCTGCTGCCTCATCTAATAATAAAAATTTCGTTGATGCCATAGAACGGATTGGGAATGCTATAAACAATTGTACCAACGTTCTGGACCGTATACCGGAAAAATGCGCGCCTCATATCTTTTATTCTCAGATACGCCCCTTCCTGGCCGGATGGCCAGAGGAAGGAATTATTTATGAAGGTGTGAGTGATGAACCAAAAGTTTATATCGGCGGAAGTGCTGCACAAAGTTCACTTTTGCAGTCTATCGATGCGGCAATAGGAATTTTTCATCCTCATGCTGATTCGGGACCTTTTCTGAAGAAAATGAGAAAATACATGCCACCCGCCCATCGTAAATTCATTGAATATCTTGAAACTCAACTTTCCTTGAAAAAATATGTTGAGCAAAATGAAAGCCGTGAGTTGAACGATGCGCTCAACAGTTGTATCAGTACGCTGGACAGTTTTAGAAAGAAACATATGCAGATTGTTGTCCACTACATTCTTGATCAAGTTAAAAATGAAGAAAATGTTATTGGAACGGGGGGTACAGAGTTTGTCACCTTCCTTTCTCGAACCAGAGCCGAGACTTCGGAGAACTTAATTTCATGAACTCGTTTGAAGGTAAGTGTACCACTTGCCCCGGTGGGTGTGCTACCGATGAAGATGCAGGTTTCATGATCACAGAACAGTTCGGACCCTTCAATCAGAAAAACGATATCTTCAACCGCTCCTTCTGGGACCCGTCAATTCACACAGAAAAGACAGAACTTTTTTATGAATCGTACCGAAAACCGCTGAAAGAGTGGCGCCACGTGGATGGCTATGATCAGAAAGATTTTGCTCTCCGTAATGCTGGCTGGCATGTAGCTGACTTTTTCGCCGAACGGCTGGAGAATGAGGACCGTCGGGAAGGATTTCTGGATTACCTCACCTCCCAAAGGGAGGGTGCTTCAGAACAGCGAAATGTTGAATCTCCTGAGGCTATGGCAGAAGAAGTAAAGAAGGCCGCCAAACTTTTTGGTGCTGATCTTGTGGGCATCACTTATCATGATGAACGATGGGTCTACACGCACAAGTATAGTCGAGACCGTGAAGACGAGAAAGAGATGGATCTTCCTGACAATTTCGTTTCTGTAATTGTAGTATGTCATGAGATGGACCACGATTTGCTGGAGACCGCCCCATCAGCTCTAAGTGGAACAGCAACGGGCGTTGGCTACTCTCAAGATGCTATCACACTTCTTGCCCTTGCTCAGTATATCCAGAATCTCGGTTACAATGCCGTGGCCAGTATGAACGATACGGCTCTCAGCATTCCTCTAGCTATTAAGGCTGGGTTAGGAGAATACGGCCGTCACGGGCTTTTAATTACACCAGAACTTGGTCCTCGTCTTCGTATCGGAAAGGTTTTTACTGATCTTCCTCTTGCACACGATCGCCCGAAACAGTTCGGCGTAAAAGAATTTTGCGAGATATGCAGACGGTGTAGTGATGGGTGCCCGACGAATGCTATTCCAGTTGATGATCCATCAGAACGGATCTACAACCGTTCCAATATTAGTGGTATCAGAAAATGGACGGTTGATGCGGAAAAGTGTTTCGACTTCTGGGTAAAGCAGGTGACCGACTGTTCCATCTGCCTCCGCGTCTGTCCCTACAATCGTGACTATCCATCCTGGGTAAACCGTCTACGGTTTCGACTAATGGGGTCGTTCCTCCGCAGCTTTATGCTATGGCTGGACAACACCCTGGGAGGTGGGAAACGAAAAACGCCCAGATGGTGGTGGGGAGAAAAAAATTAACATCTTTGCCGGCAAGATATAATGACTTACCAGATAAATCAGACGGCCTCAGACATTCCAAGTATCACTGTTTTCACCGTCTCATAAACGCGATGTAAACTTCTAGCACTCACCCATTCATCGATGGCGTGAGCACCATGTCCAATGGGACCGAAAAGGACTGAGGGGATACCCGCTTCTGAAACCAGTGCCGAGTCAGCCCAGTAGGACATACCCGTGAGGTGTGAAACAGGTGATGCTTTCTTCAATCGCTGGACAATGTCAGCGGTCTCCAAAGTTTCCATAGGCGGACGGACAAACAACTTTTTCGGCTCAACTCTATGCTTCCCAGGATAGTTTTTCGCCGTGGAAACAATTCGCTCATATTCTTTCTCCAGATCGGCATCTAATTCTCCCGGAAGAATCCTTCGTTCCCAATCTAGCCTTGATTCGGCAGCAATAACTGGAAGATTAGTTCCACCCATTAATGTCCCAACATGAAGCGAACTGTGTCCGAGATAGGGGTGGGCATCTTTTGCATACAGTTCTTTCTCCACTTCTGAAATTTCTTGAATCACAGCTCCAAGTGGAAAAATTGCATCGATTCCCTCCTCAGGGCGAGAACCGTGGGCAGCTTTCCCCTCAATAACTATCTCATACCAAGCAAACCCCTTGTGACAGATGCCAATAGATTCCTCTGTAGGTTCCAGAATGATGGCCGCAGTTGGTTTTTCCTTTAACATTGGAAGCCAATCATTCATGAGGTGTTCCATCCCTATGCTCAAATCTTCTTCATCGCAAACAAAAGTCAGATGGATATCACCCGGCGGTGGCTCCTTCGCAAAAAACTTTCCAAGAGCAAGCATGACAGACACACTACCTTTCATATCATATGTCCCTCTGCCATAAAGTTTGTCACCATCCCGGCGGAGCTTAAATGGATCATTCATCCCCTCTACACCCACAACATCCACATGTGCGTTCAATATGAGACTGGGTGCTCCCCTACTCCCTGAAATTGTACACACCACGTTGGTCCGCCCAGGAGCAACTTCTTGAGTCACTGGAATAAACCCCAATGAGGAAAGAACACCGGATATATTATCACAAACGGAAGCCTCACCAGAGCCCCCCTCCCATTTGGGGTTTACTGAATTATAAGCCACCAAATCAGCTAAAAGTTCTTCAATATATTTTTCTAATGAAAAATCGACCATCACAACTCATAGTCCACCACTCGGACTTCCTCTGTCAACGGCTGAAGTAAAGCCACAACTTTCAAGTGCTCTGGATGATCCTGATATTGTTTCAGCTTTTCCATGGATTCAAACTCAGATACAAGAACCACATCAGAGGCACGTTCGGACGGATTCACATTGATTCCTACTTCCAATGCTTTGATTTCTTTGATCAGATCGGGAAGTTTATTGATTTCAGTCTCGATCTTAGAACCACTATCATCTTTTGTCTTCCCTTCAATCTTCTTTAATCGCCACATAACAATATGCTTAATCATTGTGTCTCCTGTCATTTATTGGTGTTTGTGAAGGAAAGTGAAGTTAGGCCAGCACAAGGTGAAACTCAATTAACAACCTTTCGGTTCTTATCTATTAATTATGACATGAAAAGACTTTACCGAAAAAGAGGCAAAGGAAAATCGGCCTGAGTCTGTGCCGTTATAGGTGATTGCTTTGATGTTGATCCATACTGATCCGACTGCTAATTGATTCCTCGGTTCTCTGGTACGGGATTGGCATCCTTTTTTATTTAACCACCGGAATCATAATTCCTGAACAAACTGCCTGAACAGGAGGCAATCGTGTTCGGAATTTCCTTCCTGTTTACTCGTTGTTGATAAAGTAGATTTTGGCCCATTATGAGTCGTTCTGAAAAAAAGATGTGGTTTTTCGCCATCGATCGCGGCGGAACATTTACCGACATCATCGGAGTTGATCCTGAGGGAAAGACCCACAGCCTGAAGCTCCTTTCGCTGTCAAAAGAGTATACCGATCCCGCTATTGAAGGAATACGGCGAATGATGGGAATCCCCGCCGAAAGTCCAATCCCTGAAGATAAAGTGAGTCGAATACGTATGGGCACCACCGTGGCCACCAACGCACTTCTGGAACGAAAGGGTACACCAACTGCACTGTTCATAACAAAAGGCTTTAGTGATCTTCTGGAGATCGGCAATCAAGCCCGGCCTGACCTCTTTGCCCTTGCTGTAAAAAAGCCGGAACAACTTTACAGTAATGTCAGAGAAGTAGATGAACGTTTGGATCACGAAGGGAGTGTAGTGAGGCCTCTGGATGAATCTGTTTTGAGAAAAGATTTAGAGGAAGTCATGAATAGCGGTATTACATCTCTTGCTATCGTGCTCATGCATTCATGGAAAAATGGAATTCACGAGTCTCGTGTGGCCGAAATCGCCCTTGATTTCGGATTTGACCAGATCTCAGTTTCTCACAAAATCATGCCGCTCATCAAAATTGTTGGACGGGGCCAAACAACAGCAGTTGACGCTTACCTCAGCCCTATTCTTTTTGAGTACATACAATCGGTGGAAAAGGAGACGGGCAGCATTCCTCTTGATTTTATGCAGAGCTCAGGCGGCATGACCGATGCCCACAACTTCAGGGGAAAGGACGCCATCATGTCAGGCCCGGCAGGAGGTGTTATTGGTGCTGCGGCTGTGGCAGAGCTAAATGGGATCGGTGAAGCTATCGGTTTTGACATGGGAGGCACTTCCACAGACGTTTCTCGCTATGGTGGTGAATTTGAAAAAGTAGTGGAAATGGAAACTGCAGGTATAGCCTTTCAGACTCCTAGCCTAAAAATCAACACTGTGGCTGCGGGCGGCGGCTCCATACTTTGGTTCGATGGTCAAAAGATGCGCGTTGGTCCTGAATCAGCAGGAGCTGACCCAGGGCCGGTTTGTTACGGTAAAAGCGGCCAGCTTGCACTCACAGATGCCAATCTCCTCCTTGGCCGACTGGTGCCGGAATTTTTCCCCAAAGCTTTCGGTAAAACTTACGATCAACCACTAAATGAAGTAGAAACACGAAAAAAATTCAAAAAGATTACCGAACAAATTAACGTCTCACTCGACAGAAACCTTTCACCAGAAGATGTGGCCCGGGGTTTTATCCGAATTGCCAATGAGACCATGGCTTCGGCAATTAAAGAAATATCAGTGGCCCGCGGATTTGACGCACGGACACACGCCCTTGTCTGTTTCGGTGGAGCCGCCGCACAGCATGCTTGCGGTATTGCCCGGATTCTGGGCATAAAAAAGATGATCATTCACCCCATGGCAGGGCTTCTTTCCGCTTACGGTATTGCCATGGCCGATCAGTTTCGCTACGCCATCCACTCTATAGTGACGCCTTATGATAAAGATATGCTCCGAAAATTCGAAATTCAGCTTAATGAAATGGCCACACCCTTGGTGAAAGAAATCATCCAATATGGAATTCCTAAGGACAATATTGAAATTAAAAAGTTTCTCGATCTCAGGCCACTTGGCACAGATAACTATCTCACCATTCCACTGGGCTCATTTGAAGAAACAGTGGAAATGTTTTCTATACTCCATAAGCAACTGTTTGGCTTTAACCCCGCCGCTGAATTGGAACTTGTCAATCTGAGGATTGAGGTGCACGGCAGGGAACATCATTTCGAAGAAAGTCTATCTCAGTCCCGCGCCAGAAGTAAGTCTAAGCCGAGTGGTACTGTAAAAGTCGCATTCGAAGAAAGCGAAAATGAAACACCGGTTTATCAGGTGGAAGATCTTCACTTAGATTCATTCATTGAAGGACCGGCCATCATTACAGAGGCATTTTCCACCACGGTGGTGGAACCAGGATTCTCAGTCGAGCTCAACAGATACGGTCATCTTGTTCTGACTCAAGATACAATTTCAGAAGTCTCTGTAGGACCGGAAAGAGACCCAATCATGCTGGAAGTATTCAATCATCTTTTTATGAGTGTTGCTGAACAGATGGGTTATACACTGATCAACACGGCTTACTCGGTTAACATCAAAGAGCGTCTCGATTTTTCGTGCGCCATCTTTGACCCTGAGGGCAATCTTGTGGCCAATGCTCCTCACATGCCTGTCCACCTTGGTGCCATGAGCGAATCGGTGAAAGAGATCATTGTGGCCAATAAAGGATCCATGAAACCCAGGGATGCATATCTAATGAACAACCCCCATCGAGGCGGTTCCCATCTTCCCGATTTGACGGTCATTGCACCCGTTTTCGCTGATGGGAAGAATCCCATCTTCTACACTGCCAGCCGAGGACACCACGCTGATATTGGCGGCACAACTCCCGGCTCCCTGCCGCCGTTTGCAACGTCAATTCATGAGGAAGGTGTTGTGATCGATAATTTTCGTCTTATAGAAAATGATGAACTCCGACTGGATGAGCTGCAAAATCTGCTGTCAGATAACGACTATCCGGCACGGAATCTTGATGAACGCATTGCAGACGTCAAAGCACAGATGGCAGCTGTAAACAAAGGAATCATGGAAACTGAAAAGCTCATCATGAAATACGGACTTGAAACTGTCCACGCTTATATGGATCACGTTCGGGACAACGCAACTGAGTCAATGAAAGTCGCATTGTCAGATTATCTTGGTAATAAGGAGAAATTGGATCTTGAATTCAAGGATCATCTTGACAGCGGAAACACGATCGCCGTCCGAATTTCCATTGAAAAAGGAGACAATCCGCCGCACACTTGCAGGGCCAAAGTCGATTTTTCAGGAACCAGTCCTCAGATGGAAGGAAATCAGAACGCGCCTGTGGCAGTGACTAAAGCAGCGGTTCTTTATGTTTTCCGGCTCATGATCGATGAGGAAATCCCACTTAATTCAGGCTGTCTTGAACCGGTTGAGATCATCATCCCTGAAGGATGCCTGCTGAAACCTGAAGACACAGCGGCTGTGGTGGGAGGTAATACGGAAACGTCTCAGAGAATAACGGATGTACTCATAGGTGCTCTTGAACTTGCCGGCGCATCTCAAGGAACTATGAACAATTTTGTCTTTGGTGCAGAAGATGGTTCGGGAAAACAGTATTACGAAACTATAGCTGGCGGTTCAGGAGCATGCAAAGGCCACAACGGCGCTTCAGGTGTTCAAATACATATGACCAACACAAGAGCCACCGATCCTGAAGTATTGGAACACCGCTTCCCCGAGATCCGCCTGGAACATTTCGGGTTACGGCAAAATTCAGGCGGTGACGGTCTATACAAAGGTGGAAATGGAACCATACGCAAAGTCAAATTTCTGAAAAAACGGAAAGTCTCAATCCTTTCCGAGAGACGCAACTTTCCGCCTTACGGTATGGCTGGCGGATTACCGGGTAAATGCGGAAAAAATGAGTTAATAAAGACATCTGGAAAGTTGGAACCTCTTGCCGGTAAGGTAGAACGGATAGTGAAATCAGGTGAAACCATCATAATAGAAACACCTGGCGGAGGCGGCTATGGGTCTCCCCTAAAAAAAGACAAATTAGGCGAATAATCTAAAGGTCAGAAAAAACTGAATGAATCAATCAGTAAGCAGCGGAAACAATGGATGGTTCATGGGAGCACCCGCTGCCAACTCATCTACTAAACCTGGAAAATCCGGAGACGTTTCCCACGATCGAGGAGCGTGTATAACATCATCACCGATTAACCGGACCGAAAAAACTCTTCGGCGCTGATCACCCTGAATACCAGCTGAAGCGTGAAGCGAAAGCATATGGAAAGCGACAGCATCGCCGGGCTCAAGCGCCCAGCCTAGAATGTTGTATTTATTCCTGTCCGCTTCAATGTCAGGCACTTCCTTCATGGAACCTTCAGGAAACCATTTTGCTTGTTGATCCAAAAATGTCCTTGGCATAAGCCATCCACCAAGGTGAGATCCTGCTACAACCTCAAGAGTCCATGCTTTTGGCACGGAATCAACAGGAATCCAAAAACTTACATTTTGTTTGCCGTCGATGTTGTAGTACGGCTGATCCTGATGCCACGGGGTTCGCTGTTCTGTACCCGGTTCTTTCACTAACATGTGATCGTGAAACAATCTGACTTCCTGGGACTGGATTAGTTGTGCCGCAACAGATGCAAGTGAACTGTCCTCAATGATACGTCGGTAAGCCGGATTATCTTGCCAGGTACAAAAGTCTTCCATAAACCAACCGGGGTCATCAGAACTGCTGGCCACTTTAGATCGCCAGCTTGGAGCAGAGATATTAGCTTCAATCCCTTCCACCAAGCACTCGATCTCCTCGGCAGAAAAAAGTCCACGGATAACCACAGCACCGTCTCTACTGTAGTTTTGAATATCCTTATCTGTTACTCTGAAACTCATACAGAAGCAGTCCTGCCATAGAAAAGCTTCTGGACTTTAGGACTGTTGCAGACACCAGGTTCGTCTTTGAAACAGAGAGTTGCTACATATCTGGTTGTGTCTCCCACCACTGGAGTGACACGGTGCAATTGGAAATAACCGGCAAAGAGAAGTAAGGTCCCCGCTTCAACTGGCAAAGTTTGAATCCCATCTTCATTCCCCAATAATACATCATTAAGTGACTCATAATCATTCCAATCTTCTCCACGCAGATTAGCGACATACTGGAATTGTCCTCCTTCCAGAGGTTTTTGAAGAATGACTGTAGTAGTCACAAGTGACTCATCGAAATGCCAGCCATGGTTCTGACCATTATTCATCACATTTACAGTGAGAGCTGCCATAGGATCAGCCATTCGGTACATTTTTTCTTCTCCTAAAATAGCCGCTACAAAGTGAAGTAGAGGATCCCATTCATAGAGAGCTCTTAGAGCATCACCCTTTTCTATGTGATCATAAGCTAGAGAGCCGAGAGAGGTCTTTTCTTTAAGACGTCGGGGATGATCTTCAGGAAAAGAGATGTCATTTTCCTCAAGAAAAACATTGTGAACTTCATTACAGGGGTAAGCCTTTGGAGCTATTCGATCTATTTCAGAAACTATTTGAGCGGTAGCTTCCGTCGTTAGGAAACCTGGAAGCATACAGGCTCCATTCCTATTCAGATCCTGCTGACATTGTGAAACAAGATTCAGATACGATGACGAAGCAGGAGAATGAAGAGGATATCTTCTATTATCAATAAGATCTTTTTCTTCGAAATTGGCCACAATTAATCCATTTAGAATTTTGTCTTTTCAACTTAAATAAGAGTTCCATTTCTTAAAAGATAATTCATCCGATACAACTAAATTTTACGGCAGGAGGATGAATTCCTCTTAACTCCTCAAGACAAAATCTATTGATTGCATCAACTCAAATAGAGAATAAAAACGAAGGTTTAATCAGGAGATTAGGCGTTTTTGACTCTTCTATGATAGTCATCGGTGTCGTTGTCGGTTCAGGAATCTTCATGACCAGCGGCCTCATGGCTGAGTCCCTTCCTTCACCCTCTTTGCTTCTCCTAGCGTGGATAGTGGGAGGGCTTCATGCACTAGCGGGCGGGCTCACTTATGCCGAACTTGGCGCCGCCATTCCAAAAGCGGGAGGTCAATACATTTACCTACGCGAGGCATTCGGGCGGCTGCCGGCATTCCTCTTTGGATGGGTGTCTTTCTCCGTTTACCTTACTGGAGCTGTGGCGGCAGTCGCTGTTGCCTTTTCCGCTTACGCCTCAACCTTTTTCCCTTCCATCTCTCCGAACAATATTATTATAACATCTCCCATTACAATCTCCGCTGGTCAGGTGATTGCCGTTGTGATGATTTTACTATTTTCAGCTGTGAATTACATTGGGCTCGGTGTCGGGAAAACCATCCAGAATGTCATCACGGTTATAAAGATCGCCTCAATTATCATTTTCGTTATTGCTGGCCTTGCTGTGGGTACGGAGACACCTGATTTCAGATTGTCATTTCAGTTTGACGGCTTCAGCTCTATGATTACTGCATTCGGAGGCGGGCTGGTGGCTGTTTTCTGGACATTTGGCGGATGGGAATATGTCACAGCTGTAGGGGGCGAAATCCGAAATCCTCAGAGAAACTTGCCCCGGGCACTTTTGATCGGAACGGCGACGGCCACAGTACTGTACCTTCTGTTGAACATTGTCTATTTACGAGCGCTCCCGATCAAAGAGATGGCCGGTGTTGTGACCATTGGCGAGACCGTTGCTAATGTGCTCTTCGGTTCACTAGGAGGACGCTTTATGGTTGTTGCGATCATTATTTCTGTCCTGGGCGCACTGAACGGAGCAATACTCACAGGTCCGCGAGTCTATTATGCCATGGCGCAGGATGGCCTGTTTTTCAAGCGCGCTGCTGAGATCCATCCCCGTTATCGTACGCCCGCAAAGGCGATTGTTTATCAAGCCGTCTGGGCGTCTATCCTTACTCTATCAGGCACATTCGAACAGCTCATTACATTTGTCGTTGTAGTTAACCTTATCCTCTGGATCGCCGGCGCAGCTGCTGTCTTCGCTCTTCGAAAGAATCGCCCCGAGCTTCCGAAACCATACAAAACATGGGGATACCCATGGACTCCTGCATTGTTTATCATTTTTTCCATATTCTTCGTTCTCGCTGCATTGCTGGATGCACCTCTGGAAGCCCTGGCCGGTATCGGTCTCATGCTACTTGGGCTACCGATTTACTTCTATTGGAACAGGTCAAATAATGACAGCTAGTCTATCTATCATTCCTTAACTTTACTTTTAAGAAAGTGAAATCATAATGTGAGGTGAAACAATGATGAAAACGAGACTTCCCTCAACTGCCTATTCTCTCATATTCTTTTGCTTTTTTGCTACAGCAAAAGGACAGGTAAAGCCGGTTGATCCAGGCCAGACTATTCACCACAAGACGCCGAAGGTTTTTGTACTGAAAGGAGCTACCATCGTTCCTGAACCGGGAAAGGTGATTGAATCCGGTGAAATTGTCATTCGGGACGGCCTTATCGAATCCATTGGTAAGAGCGCAAAAATTCCAGCTGATGCTTTTGAAGTGAACCTTTCAGGCAAAACCATTTATTCAGGTTTTATCGAAAGTTATCTTGAAAGGTCGGATAAAAAAACCCCAGTAACGGGTCGCCGATCTCAGCAAAATCAAGATGAAAAAACCACCACCACGGCCACCTCTCATTGGAATCCGAAAGTAAAGCCTGATTTTTCAGTCCTAGAACAATATGACTTTCCGGAAAAAGAAGGTAAAACCTTAAGAAGCCTGGGCTTTACCTCAGCTCACCTGGTATCTGGCTCAGGAATCTTTCGGGGACAGTCCGCACTGATCCATCTTGGGAACTGGTCGCCCGGCTCTGTTATAAAGGAAGCTGGCCCGGTGCAGGCCATCGGTTTTGAATATGGTACCTGGAGCGATCCTACTTATCCCAACTCTCTTCTGGGAGCGGTGGCGCTTACTCGTCAGACATTCTACGATGCAAAGTGGTACAAAGAGGCGTGGGAAACCTACGGGCGGTTTCCTGAGACCAATGATCAACCGGAAGAAGACCGGGGACTTGCAGCCTTAAGTACTCATCTGGAAAATAAAGGAGCAATCCTGTTTATGACAGACGAGGAACTGGGATCACTCAGGGCTGGGAAAATCGGTAAAGAATTTGATCTAAATGTCTGGCTGAAAGGGAACGGTTATGAATACAGGAGACTGAATGATATCAAGGCGCTAGATAGTTTTGTGATCCTACCCATTAATTTTCCCAAGGCGCCGGACGTGAGCACCTGGGAAACAGCACTTCAGATCACCAGTGAAGAACTCCGGCACTGGGATATGGCACCTGATAATGCCAACAAACTTGCCAAAGCGAAAATCCCTTTTGTCCTCACCACCAGCGAGCTTGAAGACAAAAAAACATTCAGAAACAATCTTTTAAAAATGATTAAAAGAGGTTTTTCAAAAGATGAAGCTCTGGCTTCTGTTACAACAACACCCGCTAAACGCCTCGGTCTTTCTGAAGTGTTGGGAACGCTGAAAAAAGGAAAAATTGCAAACCTTGTGGTAACTGATGGTGACTATTTCGACAAAAAATCTCGTGTAGAATCAGTTTGGATTGAAGGGATAAAATATCCGGTCATCACAGAACCGAAAGCCGACGCACGGGGAACCTGGACCATGCAGTGGAGATACGACGGCGAAGTGCGCATCGATTCACTAAAGATCACCGGCGAACGAACAAAACCACAAGGCAAACTAGCCGGCCATAAAATGACTATACCGCTCAAATCAGTGACGCTCTCTTCCAACAATATGTTCAATTTTGCAATACAGGGTGATACTCTAGGTATGGATGGCATAATTCAGTTTTCCGGATCTATCAAGGAAGACTATGCCGAAGGTCAAGGACGAACACCTACCGGTGGTACTCTTAGTTGGTTCGCCAGGCGGGCGGCACCTTATGAAAAAGAAAAGGAAGAGAAAACAGAGACTCAGGAGAAGACCAGCAAACTGGTGGTCCGTTATCCCGAAGGCGCTTTCGGCTTTGAGAAGATGCCGTCTCAACCCGAATTGATTCTTGTAAAAAACGCCACAATCTGGACCATGGGACCGCAAGGCGTTATGGAAAACAGTGACCTCCTGATAAAAGACGGAAAGATCTGGAAAGTGGGGAAGAACCTCAGTATCTCCCCTAAAGCGAAAAATTCGGTAATAATTGATGCACAGGGAAAACATGTAACGCCCGGCATCATCGATTGTCACAGCCATACCGCTGGATTTTCGATCAATGAAGGAGCACAGTCTGTCACGGCAGAGGTGCGGATTCAAGATGTTATCAACAGCGATGACATTAATGTCTACAGACAACTTGCAGGAGGTTTAACGACAGCTAACGTACTCCACGGCTCCGCCAATCCCATCGGTGGACAGAATGCCGTTATCAAACTCAGGTGGGGATCGGCCCCGGATCAGCTTCTGTTTAAAGGTGCACCGCAAGGGATCAAGTTTGCTCTTGGAGAAAATGTAAAGCGGGAACGGAGCTGGGGTCGGTATCCTGAGACTAGGATGGGCGTGGAGCAGGTCATCCGCGATGCATTCACTGCTGCGGCCGAATACAAGACAAAACAAGCGTCTCGAGGCGGTGGAAAAGGAGGCAAACTGATCCCGGTTCGCCGTGATCTTGAACTGGACGCTCTCGTGGAAATCCTTAATGGCAAACGGTTGGTTCATAGTCACTCATACAGGCAGGATGAGATCCTGATGCTGGCGAGAGTATCTCAGGATTTTAATTTCAGGATTGGCACCTTTCAGCATGTACTTGAGGGTTACAAGGTTGCGGAAGCTATTGCGGAAGTGGGAGCCGGCGCTTCCACATTTTCTGACTGGTGGGCTTACAAATATGAAGTGATTGATGCCATCCCTTACAACGGTCCGCTCATGGAGAAGGTAGGAGTAGTGGTCTCATACAACTCTGACAGCAGTGAATTGGCGCGACGCCTGAACACAGAAGCAGCAAAAGCCGCTAAGTACGGCCCTATGTCCAAAGAGGATGCCTTCCGGTTTGTGACAATTAATCCTGCAATTCAACTCGGTATTGATAACAGGGTCGGTTCGCTGGAAACCGGCAAAGACGGTGATTTTGTTATATGGAACGGTGATCCCATGTCTATGTATACCGCATGCGAACAAACCTGGATTGATGGAAAAAAGTATTTCGACCTGACCCGAGACAGAGAAATGAGAGCTAAAAGGAAAGAAGAGCGAAATGCTCTTATTCAGAAAGTACTCTCCTCAGGAGAGAATAAAATGGAAAAAGGTTCCGGTAAAGGCCGACGAATGAGAAGGCCTGGAGAAACGGAATCTTACAGCTGCGTGGAAGGAGAACTGAAATGAGAAGAACAATAACTACTCTATTGCTTGCGGTTATCACTGTTTCCATTGCTTCGGACCAGGTGCCGGCACCTCCGCAGACACACCCCATTTTACTGATGAACGCAACCATTCATCCTGTTTCAGCGGATGAAATACAACGTGGCGCTATTCTTTTCGAGAAAGGAATTATCACTGCCATAGGCCGAAGGGTGACCAACCTACCGGACAACACAGAAACCATTGATCTTCTGGGAAAACATGTTTATCCCGGAATGATCGCTGCTGCCAGTGTGATCGGTTTAACGGAGATCGGGGCCGTAGCTGTAACAAGGGATTTTTCAGAACGGGGCGAGGTAAACCCTAATGTGCGCGCTGAAGTTGCTTACCACCCAGATTCTGAAATCATTCCCGTTACCCGCTCAAACGGTGTCTTGTTAGCTCAATCGTGCCCCACTGGTGGACTGATCTCGGGAACATCAGCTGTCATGATGCTGGACGGCTGGACATGGGAAACTTCCACACTAAAAGCACCGGCAGGTCTTCATATTAACTGGCCAAATATGGGTGCGGTCCGTTCCAGATATTTTCGAATTACCGAAGAAGAGGCGTCGAAACGGCGAGAAGAAACATTAAAAAAACTGGACACCATTTTCGAAGAAGCACGGCGTTACCTCGTGGCAAAAGAGGCGGCAGATCAGTCAGGTAGGATTGAACTTGAAACTGATCTGCGCTGGGAAGCTATGCTCCCCGTACTACGTAGAGAAGTACCTGTTTTTATGCACGCCAGTGAAGTGCGTCAAATCGAGAGTGCTGTAGAGTGGGCAAACCGCCAGAATGTTAAGATGGTCATCGTGGGCGGGTATGACGCTTGGCGCGTGGCAGACTTGCTGAAGAAATATGAAATACCAGTAATCTATGAGACGGTCAATTCTCTCCCCCGCAGGCGTTGGGAAGATTTTGATACACCATTTACTGGCCCCGTTAAACTGTATGAAGCTGGCGTGAAGTATTGCATCTCCATGGGAACGGGCGGCGCATCCAACCACCGAAACACTCCGTATGAAGCTTCCAAGGCTGCTTCATATGGGCTTCCCAAGGATGAGGCTTTAAAATCAGTTACGCTCTACGCTGCTGAAGTGTTGGGCATCGCTGACAAAGCAGGCTCTCTTGAAAAAGGAAAAGATGCCACACTCATGATTACAGATGGTGATCCGCTGGAGATTACCACCCAAGTAGCGCAGGTTTATATCCAGGGAAAAAAGATAGATATGAGCGACCGTCACAAAATCCTCTACGACAAGTATAAGGAAAAGTACCGGCAGCTGGGGAAAATTAAGTAACGCCCTCTTCCTACTTTTATACCGGCCGTGGTGCGGCGATAATACGGCGCCAAGTGACCATAAGGCCCGTTAAGGTCAAAGTCCATATCCCCACTTCCAAATAGCTGGGATCACCGTTCCAACCAAAAAGCCCTTTAGCAATGGCACCAATTGCACCCTTATCATGGAAAATAGGGTAACTGCCGTTCGGTAAAACTGGAGGATTCACATCCCATATCCGTCCTGTGTCTGCTATAATTCCGGCCGATTCCAACTCATGAATGCCGTAAGCCATCATACCTGCCGCTACAAAAATGAGAAAGACAGAGCTGACATTGAAAAATGTTTTGAGAGGAACCCGCTGTCCCTGAACAAAAATCATGTATCCAAGACCCAATGCGATACCAGCACCGGTCATTGATGATGCAAATGAGAGCCCTCCTTGATTGACAAATACACCATAAAGGAAAAGGACAGTTTCAATCCCCTCCCTGAAAACAGCAATGAAAGCGAGAGAGAAAATGCCCCAGGTCGCCGTATCCGTTCGCTCAAGGACGGTCTCGGCCTGACTCTCCAATTTTTCTGCTATGTTTATATTCCTAGCCATCCATATAATCATGGTTCCCAGGATAGCAGCGGCGGTAATCATCACTAAGCCTTCAAAGATCTTCTCGGCCTCTCCTGTAAACCCGCCGGCCACAGCTTGGATAATAAAAGAGGCTGTAAGGCTTAGTACCAGAGCTGCCATCACACCCCTCCACATTACCGGAAGCATGTCCCTTCTTTCTGATTTCACGAGATATGTGTAAAGGATTCCAATAACGAGTGCCGCCTCAAGTACTTCGCGAAAACTGATTAGTAATTCAGCCACTGTTTAACCTTTCATTGATTAGAGTATGATTTTGACACCTGCCACAATATTTCTCGGCATGGTTGGTCGAACTCCAGCGGGACGAGCTGCCGCCACAGAATGATTGTTAAAAATATTATTCATTTTGAAGAAAAGACGACTTGTTGATGAAATGGAAATTTCAGCTGAAAAATCGAATAATACCACCACATCAGTCGAAAAATCGGAATCTATCCCACCACTGCCGGCCACTGTTCGCATGGCATCTATCAGCCGAAATCGAATGTATGAACTCCACGCTCTATCTTCCAAGCCAGCTTCCGAGAAAAGTTGATGTTTTGGAACGTATGGCAGTTCATCACCGGCCATCACAGTACCCCATGCTTCAAAATTACTTTCAAAACTGTTGAGAAATTCGGTCGAAGTAAATGTATAACTTAGGTGAAGCGGCATGAACTTTTGTCCAATAGGGATGATATGACTTGCGGCAAGTTCCAGGCCATTGATATTCACTTGGCCGGCATTAAACTGATCATAGGAACCGCCGCCTGCATACTGAGTATCATCTCCTAACAAATTCTGATATTGGTTGTTAAAAATAGTTGAGATTATTTCAGTTAAACCAACACGATATCTGAAACCCAATTCAAGGTTTACACTCTTTTCGGGCTTTACATCATCTTCCTCATCAACACCAGGACCCGGTGGTGAAAAACCTTTATGGATGCCACTTATCAGACTTAAAGAAGGGTTGAGTTTATAGACCATTCCAATCCCAGGCACAATAACGTCAAGTTTCTTTGTCTTTACGTTGGGTGTTAATTCTCGGTTCGGGTCATTCCAAGAGCCACCTTCACCGGAAATATCATCTTTCCAATCTTTTCTCTCAATACTAATATCTTCAGCGCGAACACCAACTGTAATTTTAAATGGACCCGCTTCGACTTCATCTTCAATAAAGTATGAAATTGCATCAGCGTAATAAAAACGGTTATTCTTAGAGCCAGTACCCCAAATCCCTGTTGTGGTTAAAACGAGTTCCTTAGATCGCATAGCATACTTATCTACTTTTTGAAAGCGATCCATTTGATCCGAATGATCACGATACCCAACCATCAGGTTATGATAAGAGTTCAACAGTGAAAAGCGACTATTAGCTACTAATTGAAACCCTGTCGATTTATACATTCGGTTATTTGCTTTGATCTGGAAAACATCGTCACTTGTATCCTCGGCTCTTAGCAAAGCATAAGCAGGATGATTATTGTCTGATGAAAGAATGGAACCGATACTAACACCTCCAACTTTGCTTAGCTTATACCAATTTCTATTGAATTCATTTTTGTAATAAGCAAAAGTGAGATCGACATTGGCAAGTGGTTTAACAACGCTAGTTAAAACGGTTTGGGCATGATCAGCATCCATCTCATCAATTCCAGATGCCGCATAGCGTCTAAGAGGGTCAATGGAAAAATCGGAACGTGAGAGTCCTAGGTAGGTCTCATTACTTAATTCATCGGTAATACTGTACTTCAATTCAATGGCAGCCGGGATTGTAAACGACTTCGGTGTGTTGAACCTAAACTTGCTAAGGTAATCCGCTTTACTATAACCTGTATTCTGACCGGCATGATCAAGATTATTGAATCCAGTGGTTTGATTGATAAAGGTTTCCAGCAAATACCCGAAAGTTTCTCCAGAACTGCCAATATTCACGTGAGCTTTATAAGTATTGAACTGACCTCCAAACAAATTGGCTTTTACACGAAAATCTCGTGGAATAGATGTAGAAATATAGTTCAAAGCACCGCCAGTACTATGGGGACCATATTTAATCTGTGACGAACCTTTACGGACTTCAAAGGACTCCATGCGACCCGCTGTCGGAGAATAGTAGGCGGCTGGGGATGAATAAGGCGCTGGTGCAATTGGAATCCCATCTTCCATTAAATTAATCTTTGAACTTCTTTCAATACCTGTCCCTCTCATACCAATATTAGGCCTAAGGCCAAAGCCATCTTCCTCCTGAACATATACGCCTGGAATTCGAGTAATGATGCGATTAATATCGGTATCATTGTATTTCGCCAAATCGCGAGAAGTAACAACACTGGCGGACCCGGGAATTCTCAGAAATTTTGGCCCAAATCCAACAACACTTGAACGTTCCTTTAATATCAGCACAGGATCAAGCTCCAATATTCTGGCTTGTAATTCAAACCTGACCTCTTTTGATTGACCTTCTTGAATTTCAACTATTTGCGAAGCTTCTTCAAATCCAATAACCGACACCACTATTTCATAAGATCCGGGGTCTGAAATATCTATACTAAAAGAACCACTTAAATCGGTTGCGTCCCCTAGTTTAGTTCCTAAAATATGTACATTGGCATCCCGTAATGGAATACCCGATTCATAATCAACTACTATTCCTTCAAGAGTTACTTCAGCAAATGATAATGAGTAAATTAAAAAGAAACAGAGCAAAATCTTCTTTACCATTATTTCCCTTTACTTATTGAATTAGCGATTAATATTAATTGAGACTGATTCTCAATAGCGCAAATATATAACATTTCATTTGGCACCACAACAAAATAAGGGTAAAAAGGTCGTATATAACTTCATTATGTAAAATTGTAAGGAAAAGATGGCTGTTGCAATTAATCAATATCATAATTACTTTAAGTAAACTGACTGGTCGGTTTATGGCAACTTCAAACTTGAATAAAATAAAAGATAAGAGAAAAGATCAGATCATGAACGCGGCACTGAACGTGGTGGCAACCAAGGGATACTCCGACTGCCGCATGGATGATATTGTGTCAGAAGCGGCCTTGAGCAAGGGAGCCATCTACTGGTACTACAGTTCCAAGAAAGATATCTTCCTCTCCCTTGTCAATCACTGGGTTAACCGCTGGGGTGTCACCCTTAACCATATTGTTGAAGAGGATCTTTCTGCCTCTGATCAGCTTAAGGCACTTTTTGATTTTTTCCTGAACGCCTACAATGATAATCCGACTGTTTTCAAGGCTGAACTTGAATTCTGGGCTCTTTCCAGCCGCGATGAAGATTTCCGAAAAAAAACACACAAAGTCTATCAGGAATTCCTTGAACTAATTGAAGGCATCATACAGCGAGGCGTTGATTCAGGAGATTTCAAGAACCTTGACGTAAAGGTAGCTGCGCTTTCCATAATGGTCAATATTGAGGGCATTGTATGGTTCTCATTTTTTGACTCCGATGGCCTCAGTGCCAAACACTACTTTGAAACAATAACAGATTTCATCCTTTCAGGATTGAGAGCAAAATGAGAAGGAGTTTATGATGGATAATCTGGCTGTAAACCGAAAGACTGGGGGCATGTATATGCTGGAAACAGTGGGTTCCTCCCCTATTTTCACCCGCGAACAGCTGAATGATGAACAGAAAGAGATCCGGAAAATGGTGGAGGATTTTGTTACTGAAAAAGTTCTCCCGTTCAATGAACAAATCGAATCGAAAGATCTGGAGCTCACCAAACAGTTGATCAGAGAGATGGGTGAATTGGGACTACTTTCCATCAATATCCCAGAAGAATTCGGTGGAATGGAAATGGATAAAGTAACGGGTATTGTCGTAGCGGAAGCTTTAGTCTACGGCGGCTCAGGGTCATTTACCGTTTCAGTATCTACACAGACTGGGATCGGAATGCTACCCATCATTTGGTTCGGGAGTGAAAAACAACAAGAAAAGTATCTGCCCAAACTGGCCACCGGCGAACTCATTGGCGCCTACGCACTCACCGAGCCTGAGGCCGGGTCGGATGCCACTTCCGGCAAAACAATAGCAAAGCTGAGCGATGACGGCAAACACTACACCCTCAACGGTGAGAAGCAGTTTATCACCAACGGTGGCATTGCCGACATCTACACCCTCTTCGCTCAAGTGGATGGCAATAAATTTTCTACTTTTATTGTTGAGAGGAACATGGAAGGATTCGAAGTGGGCCCGGAAGAACACAAGATGGGCTCTAAGGGGTCATCCACCACACCGCTGAAACTGACGAATGTGAATGTACCCGTTGAGAACCTGTTGGGCAATGTTGGAGATGGGGCTGCTATTGCATTTAATGTCCTCAACCAAGGTCGTCTCAAGCTTGGCGCCCACGTTCTAGGAGGATGTAAATTGGTCATATCGAAGACTTGTGAGTATGCTCTTGATCGAAGGCAGTTCGGGCAACCTATAGCTTTTTTTGACGCTATAAAAAAGAAATTTGCCGATATGACCATCCGCACTTATGCCCTAGACAGCCTCATTTACCGGGCCATTGCTGAAATTGAGGAAACCGTCAGCGAACTTGACAAGAGCAACCCTGACTATCACATGAAGATGGGGCGGGCCATGGAGCTTTTCGCCATCGAATCTTCCACCAGTAAAGTCATGGGCAGTGAAACCATAGGATTTTGTACCGATGAAGGTATACAGATCATGGGAGGCTACGGCTTCATCGAGGACTATCCCATAGCCCAAGCCTACCGTGACTGCCGTATAGATCGAATTTGGGAAGGAACAAACGAAATCAACCGGCAGATCATCACTGGTTACTTCATGAAAAAAGCATTAATGAACGAAATACCAATTCGGGAACATATGGCTGAGCGTAATAATTTCCTTAATTTGGAAGAACTGGTCTCACTTCATTCACCCCTTACTAAACAGATGAACATACTAGAGACGGCTAAGTATCTGGTTCTTACTATTTTCAATGAAGCTCTTAATGAGTTTGGTCAAGACCTGAAAAATGAACAGATGCTCGGTGAAGCACTGGCGGACTGTTTCATGGACATTTACGCCACGGATTCCACCCTCTCTCGTGTCAACCAGCAGGTGGAAAGTAACGGTCATCACTCTGTTCTGATACAAATCGCACAGGCGCTCACTGCCGAAACTTCTCTCAACATTCTTAACAGGGCGCTGCTGTCACTAAATGATATCTATCATGGTAAAGTACCCCCAGATGTAATGGAGTTGTATAACACATTTCAGCACAGGATGCTTCCAAGGGAAGATGTCTCCCAGTTGAAACGGGAGATTGCCGAGTATGTTTACCTACAGAGAAAATACCCATTCTAGGAGATAGCCATGGCTGAACGAAAGAGTGTAGTTATTGATGCTGTCCGATCCCCCATTGGCGTCAAGCGGGGGATCATGGCGGGGAATATCCGTTCTGATGATCTGGCAGCACAGGTTCTGTCACAGCTCATGGATCGCAATGAAGGCGTCTCCCGGGATGCCGTTGAAGATGTGGTCATGGGATGTGCATTCCCGGAGGGTTCTCAGGGAATGCTTATTGCACGGTCAGCGGCGGTTCTGGCCGGGATTACCATTGATTCAGGAGCCAAAGTGGTGAATCGATTCTGTGGGTCATCAATGGATGCTGTCCACCAGATCAGTCAGGCTATTGAAGCGGGCGATATTGATGTAGGTATCGGTGCCGGTGTTGAGGACATGTTTTCGGTACCCATGGGCGGCTTCAATCCCGATTTTCATCCGGATCTTGCCGAAAAGGACTTCTACATCGGCATGGGTGAAACGGCGGAGCTGCTGGCGGAAGATATTGGCATCTCCCGAGAAGATCAGGACGCTTTTACCATTTCATCTCACGAAAAGGCTCTAGCTGCCCAAAGCGAAGGGAAACTAGATAGTGAAGTTGTCCCCGTGACCCTCGATGACGGCACTACAGTAGAAAAAGATGAAGGACCAATGGCTCCTGATGCAGAAAAGATTCACTCCCTCGATCCGGCCTTCATCGAGAACGGCACCGTCACCGCCGCGTCCAGTTCTCCTTTCTCCATCGGTGCAGCCGCTGTTCTTCTCACCAGTGACTCTTTTGCAAAGAAGCACGGCCTAACGCCACGGGCTGAAATCATTTCCAGAGCCATTGCCGGCGTTGAATGGGACCGCATGGGTAAAGGACCTTTACCGGCCACGGAAAAAGCGTTGGAAAAAGCCGGAATCACAATCAGTGATCTGGATGCTATCGAGTTAAACGAAGCGTTCGCTGCCCAATCACTTTTCGTCATCAGAAGTGGCGAATGGCCACCGGAAAAGATCAATTTGAACGGCGGCGCAATAGCGCTGGGCCATCCGCTGGGATGCTCCGGTGCCAGACTGATCACCACTCTCCTGAACGTTCTTGATCAGGTGGATGGTACTTACGGTCTCGCTACCATGTGCATCGGCACCGGTCAAGGTATAGCCACAATCGTGAAGCGTTAGAATGTTTAAAAAACTGAGAGAACCGGTCAGCGCATTAACCCACTTTGTGGGGATTATTTTGTCTATTGTGGGACTCGTTATTTTGATTCTGGAATCGATAAGTCCCCCAAAGCCGTGGCACATTGTGGCCTTCTCCATCTTTGGGGGAGCCATGTTTCTCGTCTATACAGCCAGTACCCTCTACCATTGGCTTTCCGTCTCACCTAAAGTGATCAACCTGCTCCGAAAATTCGACCAGACCATGATTTACCTGCTCATCGCCGCCACTTACACACCTGTCTGCCTCATTCCTCTACGAGGTTATTGGGGGTGGAGTATTCTGGGGATTATCTGGGGACTGGCCCTTTTTGGTATCCTCATGAGGCTTTTCTGGCACAAGTTCCCCAACTGGTTTTCAATCACCACCTATCTCTTTATGGGATGGACTATTGTTGTGGCCAGCTGGCCTCTCGTCAAAGCACTTGAAGTAGGCGCCATTGTCTGGATTGTGATTGGGGGACTTTTCTACACTGTTGGCGCTGTTATTCACGCTCTTGAAAAACCAAACCCCATTCCCAAGATTTTTGGCTTTCATGAAATTTTTCACATTTTCGTCATGCTGGGAAGTTTCTCCCACTTCTGGGTTATGTATCAATACATCACATCCTTAAATTGAGGTTTTATTCACCATGTCAATAACAATAGAAAAAGTGGCTGTACTGGGGGCCGGAACCATGGGTGCTCAACTGGCTGGCCATGTGGCCAACGCTGGCATTCCGGCTCTTTTGTATGATCTGAATGAAGAACTGGTATCTAAGGGACGGGAGAATCTCACCAAGCTTAAACCTGCTCCACTTTATAACCCAAAGAATGTGGACCTCGTTGAGGGGTGCACTTACGAGAAAGACCTTGAACGTCTCGGTGAAGTGGATTGGGTGGTGGAAGCGGTTGCTGAAAATCTGGAGATTAAGCACACCGTTTACAAACAGGTTGCCCAACACGTGAAAGATGATATTCTTCTCTCTTCCAACTCCTCCGGGCTCCCAGTAGCCAAGATCGCCGAGGCACTACCGGAAAAACTCCGATCTCGATTTGTGCTGACACACTTTTTCAATCCGCCCCGCTATCTTCGGCTGGTTGAGATCGTCCCCGGCACAGCCGATGAGGAAGTGATACAGAACCTCGCAACTTTTACGACTAACAATCTTGGTAAAGGAGTTGTTTGGGCAAAAGACACACCCAACTTTGTGGCAAACAGGATCGGTGTTCACGGTCAAATGATGATTTTCCAACTCGTGGAAGAGATGGGACTCACTGTTGAAGAAGTGGACAAGTTAACGGGAACAATTGTCGGCAGGCCCAAGAGCGCGACGTTCAGAACGCTGGATATTGTAGGCCTCGATGTGGGCCTTAACGTTGCTCAAAACACGTACCAGAATTGCCCTGATGACGAGGAGCGGGAATCGTTTAACAGAGAGACCGTTCTGAACAAACTAGTAGAAGCAGGGCGTCTCGGACAGAAAAGCGGAGAAGGCTTCTACAAAAAAACAGAGGACGGCATCCTTTCTCTTGATTTTGATACACTGGAATACACCCCCCAGAAGCAGGTCCGTTTTGACGGCTTTCGGGTTGCTAAACAGCAAAGCACCACAGAAGGAAAAATCCGGGCCCTCGCTTATAGTGATGACAAGGCAGGCAAATTTTTCTGGGAGGCCATGACACGGTCCTTCATCTATACCGCCAACAGAATTCCGGAAATATCCGATGATATTGTCAATATTGACAGCGCCATGAAGTGGGGTTACGGTTATGAATTGGGTATCTTCGAATCGTGGGATGCCATCGGTGTGCGGCAGTCGGTAAACCGAATGAAAGATGAAGGAAAAAAGATCCCGGCCTGGGTGGAAGATATGCTCAATTCCGGTGCTGAATCATTTTACACCAGAAAGAACGGAGTCAGGACTTTCTACTCCGTCCCGGAATCCGGACCAAAGGAGATGACCTTCGGCGAAAAAGAGATTAATCTGTCTCTTCTCAAAAGTGGTGGTAGCCTGGTCAAGAGGGACTGGAGCGCCTCACTGATTGATTTGGGAGACGGCGTATTAAATGTGGAATTCCACAGCATCTTGCAGGCTGTTATGAACCCCATCGATCTTTCTTTGGCCGGAACCATCAATGACGGTCTTGATCTGCTGGAGGCAGGACACTACAAGGCTATGGTCATCGGCCACCAGGGTCAGAATTTTTGCGCTGGCGCCAATCTGGCGATGATTTTAGAGGGATGTGAAAATGAGGCGTGGGATACTATCGAAGGTACCATTAAAAATCTTCAGGATCTGACACAGCGGATACGTTTTTCCAAAGCACCTGTTGTGGCGGCGCCGTTTGGATTTACGCTGGGTGGCGGCTACGAACTTGCGGCCCCTGCCGCCAAGCGGGTCTGTTCATCAGAACTATATATGGGCCTCGTAGAAGTAGGTATGGGCCTGATCCCCGGTGCCGGGGGTAATCTCAGATTCATTTTAAACATTATTGACGGAGCTGGCGATAAACCTATTCCACCGTTCCAGATTGGCCAAAAAGCGCTGGAGACCATCGGGTTTGCAAAGGTGTCAACTTCTGCCAGTCACGGACACAAATTGGGCTATCTCCGTCCTGAAGATGAAACAGTCATGAACCGAGGTTATCTCATCTACCGCGCTAAAGAAGCGGCCCTTGAACTTGTGGAAAATTATGACCCGCCAGCTTACAGGGATGATATCATTCTGGCAGGTAAAGGTGGGCGAACAGCTATGACTGTGGCTCTAAAGGGATACCGGGTTCAGGGCAAAATTTCAGCCCACGATGAAACAGTAGCTAAGAAACTGGCTTACGTTCTTACAGGTGGAGACAAAGGCGGCTCTGCCAAACGGCTAGATGAACAGTACCTCCTTGACATTGAGCGTGAAGCATTCATAGCGCTTTGCGGTGAACAAAAAACTCAGGACCGTATCAGCCACTTCCTCAAAAAAGGCAAACCTCTCAGAAACTAATGAAGGCCGCCGCCGTGACTAGCTTCACGGGGCTTTTTATGACAGCATTTGCTGAGCTTTCCTGTATCTCTCAAATCGTTTTTCGTCTTCTTTCGTCACCTTATTTAGCCGGTTTGGATTGAGGTTGTCAAGCAGGTCCGCAAGTTTGACTTTTAGGGCAATGGGATCACTCCCGGCCCTTTTGATGTAATCCCAGTAGTCTTCCCGTTCCTTATCCCTGTGAGTTAAAGAGTCCACAGCGTTCAATACTTCATTGGAAAATCTTTCTTTTCTCAGGTCGTCAAGTGTCCATGTACTATTTTCAACTACATCATGTAAAACAGCTGCCATCATGGCATCTTCGGTATCCATTTGAATCATGAGCCGGATGGGATGCAGGATGTAAGGAGCTCCTGCACGATCTTTCTGGCCGGCATGGGCCTCAGCAGCAATTGCTATGGCTCGCTCCAGAGTCAAGTCAGCTTTTCTTTTTGATTTCGATGCCCAGTTCCTTCAACTGTTCTTTCGGCACTTCACTGGGAGAACCGTCCATGAGACTCAAGGCGCTGGTAGTCTTGGGAAAAGCGATAACATCTCTGATCTGTTTCGCTCCGGCGAGAATCATGACAAAACGGTCAAACCCGAAAGCAATTCCCCCGTGGGGCGGTGCACCGTATGTGAGACCTTCCAACAAAAAGCCAAACTTATCTTTGGCTTCCTTCTCTGAGATTCCAAGCAACTCAAAAATCTTCAACTGAACGGCAGGATCATGATTCCTGATGGAGCCACCAGCGATTTCCCAGCCATTTATAACAAGGTCATAAGCCCTTGAGCCAGCACTCCCAGGGTCAGAATCGAATTTGTCCATATCTTCAAGAGCCGGTGATGTGAAAGGGTGATGGAGAAATGTCCACTTTCCCGTGTCTTCATCTTTTCCAAAAAGAGGATAATCTCGTACCCAGAGTGGTTTAAAATCATCATCCCTGACCAGGCGGCTGTCCCGCTTTGCAATCTCCAACCGCAGTGCGCCCATAGTAGTTAGGATAGTCTCCCGCTCTCCGCCAGCCGCCAATAGTAGATCGCCCTCTCCCATCCCTAGAGATTCCATAATCTTTTGTCGCAATTCTTCACCAAAGAACTTTGATACACCACCGGAAAGATCGCCGTCATTACACTTCATCCAAGCCAAGCCGCCCAGAGGTGTCTTCTTCTCCTGAGAAGAAAATTCTTTTACAAAGGCATTCAACTCATCAATCACTTTCCGTGAATAGCCTTCTGCATTAGAGACCACAATGGCTTTGGCAGTTTCTACGGACTGTAATGCCTTAAAATCTGAATCACCAGCAAATCCAATAAAATCCACGAGGGGAAGACCGAACCGAATGTCAGGGCTGTCTGTTCCGTAGGTTTCCATGGCTTTCTGGTAGGAGATAACCGGGAAGGGTAACTCCAAAGACAAATCGAGCACATCTTCGAAGACAGCACATACGAGCTCCTCTACAACTTCCCGGATGTCTTCCTCATCTATGAAAGACATTTCCACGTCTATCTGCGTGAATTCGGGCTGACGATCGGCACGAAAATCTTCGTCTCGGAAACATTTCACGATCTGGAAATATCGGTCATACCCCGCTACCATTAGAATCTGCTTATATTGCTGCGGTGACTGCGGCAGTGCATAAAACCGCCCTTTGTGAAGCCGGCTCGGAACGAGAAAATCTCTGGCCCCTTCTGGCGTTGCCCGCATGAGAATAGGTGTCTCAAATTCCATGAAGTTTTGAGATGCAAGATAGTTTCGTACAGTCTGGTAGGTTTTGTGCCTAAGAAGCATATTCTTCTGCATTTCTTCCGTGCGAAGTTCAAGATACCGGTAAGTAAGGCGCGTTTCTTCATTGGCACTTTCTCTGTCATTAATCATAAACGGCATTGGTTTCGCTTCATTAAGCACTACGATTTCAGTAACACTCACTTCAATCTCACCGGTAGTTAAATCCTTGTTAACGGCATTTTCCTGCCTTGCTGCTACCGTTCCTTTCACGGAAATCACGTCTTCCATGGATAACCGCTTCGCCGATTCGAATGCTTCAGGGTAGGTTTCCTCGTTAAAAGTCAGTTGCATAACACCGTAGCGATCCCGGATATCCACAAAAATAAGCCCCCCATGATCACGGCTGGTGGCTACCCAGCCGTTCAGAGAAACATCTTCCCCCACCTGCTTCAAGGTCAAGTCACCGCATGTGTGTGTCCTTTTAAACATGTCAGAATCTTTTATGAGAAATCAAGAATGAGAAGTCATTTCTAATAAAGAAAAAGCCCGAGATCAAGAGGGACTTCGAGCTATAACCATTGGAAAAAAATCTCCTCTGTCCTGATTCTATTTTTTTCTCCTTTTCTAGTATCTTCCTTAATTCACTACCGACTAGAGACTTTCAGACGGTTTACTGCCCGAAATAGAGACTCCCTTGCGCGAACTTCATCTCCTTCTTTTTTTGAGAGGCGTGCCTTGGCTCTGTCAGACGCTTCCTGAGCCCGAGAAGCATCGATTTCCCGAGCTTCTTCCACAGTTTCGAGCAACAGTGAAACTTTTTCTCGAGTCACTTCTGCATATCCGCCACTGGTGGAGAGATAGCTCGTATTGCCATCTTTTGTCACTTTGATTTCTCCAACAGCAAGAGCAAAAAGCGCCTCGGTGTGACCGCCCATGACCCCAAAGAGCCCCTTTGTCCCGGGACACCGGACATATGAGACACCACCCTGATCGAGTGTCTTTGTTGGCGTTACGATTTCAAGCTGGAAGGTACTCAATTGGCAGATATCTCTTTAGCTTTCTCAACAGCCTCATCTATAGTACCTACATAAAGGAACGCTTTTTCCGGCAGGTCATCAAACTCACCCTGAATAAGACGATCAAAACCGTCTACTGTATCTTCAAGCTTCACGTATCGCCCCGGGGTTCCAGTAAACTGTTCCGCCACAAAGAATGGCTGTGACAGAAAACGTTCAATCCTCCTGGCGCGGGTCACTGTTAGTTTATCATCATCCGAAAGTTCTTCCATACCAAGGATGGCGATAATGTCTTGGAGTTCTTTGTACTTCTGAAGAATGCCTTGGACCTCTCGGGCAACATTGTAGTGGCGGTCACCCACAACCCTCGGATCAAGGATACGCGATGTGGAACTCAATGGGTTCACCGCCGGATAGATACCCAGCTCTGAGATTCGTCGATCCAGCACCGTTGTTGCATCCAGATGCGCAAAACTGGCGGCAGGAGCGGGGTCTGTAAGATCATCGGCTGGAACGTAAATCGCCTGTACAGAAGTAACAGATCCCTTATTAGTGGAAGTGATCCGTTCCTGCAACTCGCCCATCTCCGTAGAAAGGGTCGGCTGGTAACCCACGGCCGACGGCATGCGCCCAAGAAGTGCGGACACTTCTGAACCGGCCTGGGTAAACCGGAAAATGTTGTCTATAAATAGGAGTACATCGCGACCTTCCTCATCTCTGAAGTACTCTGCCATAGTCAGACCAGACAGACCAACACGGAGTCGCGCTCCCGGCGGTTCGTTCATCTGACCAAATACCATGACCGTTTTATCAATAACACCCGATTCTGTCATTTCAAGAAAAAGGTCGTTCCCTTCACGGGTCCTCTCACCCACCCCTGAGAATACAGAATAACCTCCGTGTTCCGTGGCGATGTTGTGGATCAGTTCTTGAATGAGAACTGTTTTCCCTACACCGGCGCCGCCGAAGAGCCCGGTCTTGCCCCCTTTGGTGTAAGGCTCCATAAGATCTACGACCTTGATACCTGTATCAAGAACTTCCCGTGTTGTGCTGAGATCCTTATGTTCAGGTGCCGGACGATGGATGGGATAGATCTTTTCTGTTTTTGGGGCCTCTTTTCCATCGATGGGATTGCCGAGAACATCAAAGAGGCGACCTAAGGTTTCTTCACCAACGGGAACAGAGATAGGATTACCCGTGTCTGACACAGTATGCCCGCGAACAAGCCCATCCGTGGAATCCATGGCCACTGTCCGTACAACTGAATCACCCAGATGTAGAGCCACCTCTAGAGTCAGTGTCCCTTCATCATTTCGATCAATTTCAAGGGCGTTAAAGATTGCTGGCAGCTGGCCATCTTCAAATGCCACATCCACTACGGCACCCATGATTTGTGATACTTTCCCAGTATTGTTCATTCTTTTTTTTCCACCTTAATTTGTTGCCAATGCTTCCGCGCCACCGACAATCTCAAGCATCTCCTTGGTAATGGCAGCCTGACGCGCTTTGTTAAAATCTAGCGTCAGATTCTTAATCATTTCCTGAGCGTTTTCAGTAGCGTTATCCATGGCCACCATCCGTGATGCCTGCTCACCGGCGAAGGATTCCAAAAGATATTTCCACATCTGTACATTGAGATGCCGCGGGATAAGAGAGTGGACAATCCCCTCTTTTGATGGTTCATATAGGCGATCAACCGCCTTAACAGAATTTTCCTCGTAGGTTAACGGAAGCAAGTCTTCCACACAAATCTCCTGTGTGGCCACATTCCTGAACCAGTTATAGACTACACGTACCCTATCCACTTCCCTACCGGTAAAATGACTGACGATTTCGCCACCAAAATCCATGGCATGTTTGAAGGAAAGATCACTCCAGAAATCTGTAAAATCTCTGATGATTTCATAACCGCGGACCCTAAAGTGATCCCTTCCTTTACGGCCGATGCAGATGAGATCCACATTTTCCTGCCCGGTTTCCAATATTTCTTCTTCGGCCCGGCGTATAATGTTAGCATTAAATGCACCGGCCAAACCCCTGTCGGAAGTCACCACAACCAACGCTTCCCGTTTTACTTCCCTCACATCCAGCAAAGAGAGAAGTGATCGATCTACATCGGGTAGGAGAGATGTAATTACTTCAGCAAGATGGTCAGCGTAGGGTCGGGCCTGTTCCATCCGCTCTTGGGCCTTGCGCATTTTTGCTGCGGCAACAAGCTTCATGGCTTTGGTCACCTGTTGAATACTTTTGACCGACTTGATCCGATCTCGAATGTCCTTAAGATTTGCCACGGCTCTTTTCTAAGCTGTGAAACCTTTCTTGAATTCGTTGACGGCCTTTTTGAGATTCTCAACAATTTCATCGCTTAGTTCGCCGCTGTCCCTGATATCGTCAAGAGTCGACGCATAGTTGGTCCCCAGATAAGAAAGAAATTCTTCTTCAAAGCGTTTCACATCATTTAGTTCAATATCATTCAGATGTCCATTATTACCGGCCCAGATGATAGCAATCTGCTTCTCCACGGACATTGGAACATATTGATCTTGCTTAAGGATTTCCACCATTCGCTGACCAAGAGTAAGCTGCTGTTGTGTTGCCTTGTCAAGATCAGAGCCGAACTTGGCAAACGCTTCCAGCTCTCTAAATTGAGCAAGGTCCAATCGGAGCATACCAGCAATTTTTTTCATGGCCTTGATCTGAGCATTTCCACCCACGCGGGAAACAGAGATACCCACATCAATTGCTGGGCGAACACCGGCGTTGAACAGATTAGTTTCAAGATATATCTGGCCGTCCGTAATTGAAATCACATTGGTGGGGATATAAGCGGAAACATCACCTTCTTGCGTCTCGATGACAGGCAGTGCTGTCAGGGAACCTCCACCAAGATCGTCGCTCAGTTTGCTGGCTCGCTCCAATAGGCGACTGTGAAGATAGAATACATCGCCGGGGTATGCCTCGCGGCCGGGAGGGCGTCGCAACAGCAGAGACATCTGCCGGTAGGCCTGGGCATGCTTTGAAAGATCATCATAGATTAATAGGGAGTGTCTGCCATCATCGCGGAAAAATTCACCCATGGTGCATCCAGAGTAGGGAGCAATGAATTGCATCGGTGCCGGATCAGAGGCGTTGGCAGCTACTACAATGGTGTAATCCATAGCGCCGCTTTCTTCCAGCTGTGCCACCACTTGAGCAACCGTGGACGCCTTCTGGCCAATAGCCACATAGATGCAATAAACCGGGCTATCACCCTCATGAGTTCTTTTCTGATTAATAATAGTATCAATGGCAATCGCTGTTTTCCCGGTCTGGCGGTCACCGATAATCAACTCACGCTGACCCCGGCCGATGGGAATCATACTGTCGATAGACTTCAAACCGGTCTGCAAGGGTTTCTTCACCGGCTGACGCTGCAGTACCCCCAGAGCCTTCCGCTCGATGGGTCGGGTTTCACTGGTTTCGATAGCATCTTTGCCATCAATGGGCTGACCAAGAGGATTAACCACCCGACCGAGCATTCCCTCCCCCACTGGAACTTCCACAACACGTTCAGTCCTTTTGGCAATATCACCTTCTTTCACTTTTTGACTCTCACCAAAAAGGACTAGCCCCACATTGTCCTCTTCTAGGTTGAGTGCCATACCGAAAACACCATTGGGAAGCTCAACTAGTTCTGAGCTCATGACATTTTCCAGTCCGCTGACACGGGCAACACCGTCACCAACCTCCAACACTTCGCCTACTTCCGATACATCTATATCCAGATCGAATTTCTCAATCTCGGCTTTTAGCAAGTCTTTAATCTCGTCTGTATTAATATCCATGTTTATACTAATCCTGTTTCGTTTATATCAATCCGATCTTTAATCTTTCAAGTTGACCATGAAGTGAACCATCTATAAAGAGATTGTCCATGCGCAACTTAATCCCCCCGAGAAGGGCTTCATCTATTTCAGTTGACATTTCAACCTGTTTCGCCATGGATGATTCAATCACCTGTGAAATATTGTTAATTTCATCTTCATCCAGTTTTTCCGCCGTATAGGCTGTCACCACCAGCAAATTCAGTTCGCGCTGCCGTCTCGATTCTACCCAGCATTGAATGCCACTCATGAGGCGATATTCTCTTTTCTCAGAAAGGATACCAAAAAGTGTTGATACAAGCGGGTGAGAATTACTACCCAGCACTTTGCCGACTATGGCACCTTTCTGATCGCTTTCAATTCTCCGAGTATTGAAGAAAGCACGAAAAGAAGCATCCCGCTTTAACAACTGGTTAACAAGAAAAAGAGACTGACACACCTCTTCAACTGCTCCCATTTCCCTGGCAGCGTTGAACAGCGCTTCACCGTACTGCTTAGCTTTGCGGTTAAGCCTCATTAACC
>Ga0209753_1000017_pt1 | contig 64987 bp, 67 predicted proteins | sample METZYME_3_550m_FD_187550 | JGI IMG/M metagenome (GOLD analysis project Ga0209753, IMG submission 187550) | Marine microbial communities from oxygen minimum zone in mesopelagic equatorial Pacific - METZYME_3_550m (SPAdes) (version 2) | ecosystem: Environmental > Aquatic > Marine > Oceanic... | reverse complement strand
CAACCGGGCGGAAATTGCCGTGCTGCCAGAATTTCACCTTTGGCTCACTCTCGAAACAACCACTTAACACCGAGGAGGCTGCCAGCCCAGCAGCTCCAAGACCCGTGTAATTCAGAAAATCTCGGCGCTTCATTTTGTCTCCTCCAAAGGACCAACTAGAGCATCACATAGGTCAGTTGATGGCAACCTTAAGGGGACACTTAGTCTGACTCGGGTTGTTACGTTCGGGCGGATGTGATGTTCTTCTTTGTCCTATCGGGAGAGAAAGATAATGAATCGAGTTAAAGCCTTTTCTAGTGTCATTGTGGGGTTGGCGGTCTTTTCGGTTGCGAGCACATTTGCAGCTCACCATGAAGAGGCTGCTGCTTCCCCATGGAAGTACAGCTTATCGATCGAAAGTGAAACACGGGATTTGAACGGATTCTTAGCAGATTCAAAAAAGTTCGCTGATTCAGGCGTCTTGGCGAAGCGCGGAGCTTCAATGACCGTATATCAAATCAATGCGGGTGGTCACTCAGGAGCGAACGTTATGACGGAGTTCTATTACCCGAACGCCGATGCCATGCCCTCGCCTGACGTTATGGTCGCGTCACAAGCACATATAGATACCTTTGGTACTAACCCTCGGGATGACGACAATGTTCGCGCTACGTTTTACCAAAACATACACTTCGTTGCTCCGGGTGAACCTAGCCAGTATCGCGTTTATATCGGGTATTCGGTCAAAGCGACCAATTCAGATTACGTGTCTCAAATAAAGGAAATCATGTCGGATTTTGCGACTGGCAACGAAGCATACGGGATCAATGAGGTGATAGCGGGCGGGTTGAATGGCGAGACTCACCTTGTTTGGTGGGGATACGATTCGCAGGCGTCATTAATGGAAGACCTAGAGAGGACTCGCGCGCGATATGACGAAGTCGTTGCTCGGTTGACCGCCTCAAGGGAAATCCTTCGGACCGCGGTGGTAACGAGCATCCTAAATAGCGCCACACCCGAATGATTTCTGCGTGCAAACGGAAAACTTAAGTCGGGAAACGTGAGGCCATCAGACAGGAGGTAACTACCATGCCGGACGCCATATCCAGAGTCATGAAAATCAACATCCGTGCCCGCTCGAAGGACCGGATCAACACTCTGTTGCGGGACATTCTCGGGGGTGAGCCCGGACCGGATCGCGGCACCAACACCATTGGCGATTTCGAAGGCGCTTACGTGAATCTGGGAGGTGTGGTCTTCGACCTGATGGTACCCACCGACCCCGATGGTGGATTGGCCAAGGTCATCGAAAAGCATGGTGAAGGCATCGATTCAATCTGTTTTGCAGTTGAAGACATGGACTATACAAAAGAGGTCTTCAGAGAAAAGGGAATAGAGTTCGCCCGCGATCAGGAATTCAATGGCAATCGGGTCGGCTTCGTACATCCAAGGGACGCCAGCGGGATCTCACTCGAGTTCATCCAGGGCTCTGCAACGGATGAAAGCAGCGACAGTTGAACGTCTGTGCTGTTGGTTAAATACAGGTGGCTTCTAGGACTGTTACTCGTGCAAGCGGCGGGTTGCGCCTCAACGGCCTGGATAGAAGATCAGTATCCCGGTTATGTCAGATCCGGGGCTAGCGTTAACGAGACGATCGAGGATCTTCGACAATGCCAAGGAAGAGATATAGCGGTGGTAGAAAAGGGCCATACCGAAGTTGAGGCTTGTATGCGGGTGCTTGGATACAGCACCAACACCAAAACTAAGTGTTGGTTTGATCCGCCAATATGGGATAACAATTGCCGCCAATAAGCTGTCAACGTGCCAGTTGGCAGCGGCTAGCCCTTAGACCCAATCTAAAATCATCGTGCAAGGTCATTCTCTATCGCAACGCTAAGTTCTTCGGTGTGCTTAAATTTCTTACTCCAGCGGAAGCGAGTAAACGGCCCGAACGATTCATTTCGTGCGTCTTGAGGTGACTTTGGATGTGAACCAAGCTCAAAAGCCATGACAGGCCTCTGGGGGAGAGGCGTCGGAACAAGCTAGCTGAACCAAAACACGAGGATTAGTATCGAGGACGTATCTCGATTTGGGAGGATCGTAATGCGTACCTTGATACTGTCAGCATTATTTGTGTTGGCTGTAGTTGGAGCCGGTGTTGCTGCCTTCGGTCACACGATTCCCGGCTTTGATCACGAACACGAAGGTGGCGAAACAACAACGAAGAAGGCCCTACCGAAAGAGAAAGTGTGCATGTTGTATTCGCCTACGGCGGGTGATCTAGAAGCCAAGCTCAAAAAATTGAGATGCGAAAAGGGCGACATTATTACTATTTGGTATGTCTCACAATTGCCGAGAACAATGAAACGCGTCCCGGCGACGGCATCACGAATTTGCGATTACAGAGACACCACCTTTTACAGAACGCCTTTCGGGGAAACCGGATTGCAATGGAGTTCCTGTTTCTATGTGGGTTACGTACGAGAGATAAGTATGGATAAGGAAAGTGGGAGAGGCACGTAATCGCCCATAAGAACGAGATAATGGCTGGATGGAAGGCTGAACTTCGAGCAAATCCGATGATTCGAGTTATGCAAAGCCTGATGACGAAGGGGCGAATCAGTCTGTAAGGTTTAAGGCGACTAACAAACAAGTAAAAACGATGGAGGCTACATGGCTGCTTATCTTGTAGGAAACTTAAAAGTCACTAACGCGGAAGGATTCACCGAGTATCGAAACCTAGTAGGTAAGACGATAGCGGACCATGGGGGGGAGTACATTGTTGCAGATGTGAAGTCAGTTCCTATGGAGGGCGAACCAGAGCATCTGTCAGTGGTCTTGAAATTCCCAGATATGGAGGCGTTAAGAGGCTGGTATGACTCGCCTGAATACCAAGAGATCCTTCCACTAAGGACTGATAACAGCGAGGGCATCGTTACGTTCGCCCAAGACTGACTTTAATGAAACCCGGATGTTTCATTGTTGCGGCTTGCTTAACTTTCTCGGGTTGCGCCCTGTCATGACGTTCTTGCTAGATAGCGACAACTAGGCACCTCGGGTACGAACGAACCTATCACGTGAAGTGTTTACCCCAGGTCCTATAATCGGACCAGCATCTGGGGACATCGACCGGAATAGGAGCAGCGAATGTCGGCGGCGAGTAATCACAACTGGTTCGATACTGAATCCGGTATCCTGGACAGGCGCATCTTTTCCGACGAGGAAATCTACCAGGAAGAACTGCAAAAGATCTTCGGGCGGGCATGGAACTTCATGTGCCACGAATCCCAGGTTCCTGAAGAGGGCGATTTTTTCATGAACTGGATCGGTGAAGATGAGGTCATCATCGTCCGCGACCGCGAAAGCACTATCAATGTACTACTAAACAGTTGTCCACATCGCGGCAACACGGTATGTCGTGCTGAATTGGGAAATACAAAGAGTTTCGTTTGCTCTTATCACGGCTGGAACTATGACCTGAACGGTCGCCTGATCGGGATGCCAAGCGAAGAGCACTTTTACCGCAATCCCATGGATAAGAACGACTGGGGTTTGACGCCTGCTGCAAAGGTAGAGAGTTACAAGGGGTTCGTGTTCGCGACACTTGACCCCGATGCGCCTCCGTTGGTCGACTACCTTGGCTGGGTTGGCAGGCTTGGCATTGATTTCATGGCGGCACAGGGAGAGCTGGAGTTTCTCGATGGGGTACACAAGAACCGAGTGCAATGTAACTGGAAACTTGCGGTCGACAACCTGTACGACTGGTATCACGTCAAGGTATCGCACGGTTCAGCGCTTAAGATTGGCATGATCGGTGAGGAATCGATGGCACCGATGGACCAGATGGTACTGCTTGGTGAATTTGGGCACGGCATTGGTGGTCCCGGCATTACTGAGGAGATGTTCCGGGAATCAGTTGCCCGACTCCGCGGTCTTGAAGGTGAGCAGATCTGGTATGACCGGAATGTCAGGCAACGAATGAAGCCAGAGGTTACGGAAATGCTAGGGCCGGTAGGCAAGCGCTCTTTTGGTCATCCGAACATTTTTCCGAACCTGTGGGTCGCGCTGACCCGGCAGGTGTGTTTGCGGATTCCACGTGGCCCTTGTGAGACAGAACTCTGGTGGTTCAACTTTCAGCCGAAACACGTGCCAGTAGAACAGCGTCAAAACGCAATATTCGTGCAGAACCACCTCTTTGGTCCTGCGGGGATTCTCGAACAGGATGATGGCGAAAACTGGAGCCATTCCACGAGGGGTGCCAAAGGCAGTTTCGCCAGGACGCGACCCTTGAACTTCACCATGGGCAAGGGCCAGGACCAGGTGCTGCACGATGAGTCTGGACAGTCGCGTATTGAAACTGTCGTCAATGAACACGGTCAACGTTGGACTTATCAGTCCTGGCAGGAATGGATGAATGCTGCGTCGTGGCCCGAGTTGATGCAGAACCACTCGTTGCCGCCGACTGGAAAAATCTGATGAGCAGTTACCAGAAACTGGATATGCAACAGCGCATGCTGCTCAAGTTCGAGGTCGAGGAATTCCTGTTCATGGAAGCCGACCTGCTTGACTCGAGAAGGTATGACGAATGGCTTGACTGTCTTGCCGATGATATTCACTACTGGATGCCGATCCGTCGGACGACCACCGCACGGGAGGTTGAGCGTGAGTTCACGAAGCCCGGCGGCATGGCCTTTTTTGACGATGACAAGAATGTCCTGGCATTACGGATAAAACGACTGGCCATCGGCAGAGCGTGGGCAGAGGACCCTCCCTCGAGGACGAGACGACTGATCACGAATATCAGGATATTGGGATACGACGGAGAAGAAGTGAGCGTGGCAAGTAATTTCAAGTTGTACAGGACCAGGCTTAACAGCGAAGAAGACAATTGGATCGGTCGTCGGGAGGACAAGTTGCGGCGTGCTGATGGCGATTTCAAGCTATCACAGCGCCACATCTATCTTGAGCAAACCGTGATCCTGTCGCAGAACATGAGCAGCCTGTTCTGATGGGTAGGCTTGAGAAGCCTTCAAAATCGATATCGCCATCGTGGCAAAGAGCCATGACAGGTCTCGGTGGGAGGCGCAGGAGCGAGCTAGCCGAACGAAAAGACGAGGATTAATATCGAGGACGGCTATCGATTTGGAGGGGTCGAGATGCGTGGATTAATCGTAGGGCTGGCCATTTACATGACCGTCGGAGTCGGTGCGCAGGAGCGATCGATCGGTGGATTTCTTGACGGTAAAAAGCTCCTCGAATTTTGCGAGGAAGAAAACAATAAATGCTCCGGCTATCTCATGGGATTTGTGGATACGATGGCCCTGACCGACAGCATGCTTAATGCGTTTGGAAAAATACTCGGACCGGATGCAAAACGCCCCCTGACGCTCGTATGTTTCCCCGCCAGTTTGTTATTTGAATCCGCAAAACTCAGGAGAGTCTGGATGAAATGGGCCGAGGGCCATCCTGAGCACCTCCACAGAACAGCCTCGGGTTTGGCCTTAATCGCCTTTGAAGAAGAGTGGCCCTGCGAATGACGCGCGCACTTTGGATGGTCTTAACCAGCAGATTTAGATCGATGCTTAGGAGAACATGGAGGAAACCACCCACCTCCGCATGGCGTTGGGCGGAGGCGAGTACCGAGTGATCCACCGCCAGCCATTCGCAAAAATTGTGTCCCCTGCGGGTGGAGCGGGGCTAAAAGGGCAGCAGTGCGACTTATCGTACTGCTAACAAGGCAACTCGGGTACGAACGACCAGGAGAGGGCGGGGGGACGGCTTCAAATCCCGTTATGCGTACTATCTACCGTCTTGCTTGGCAGGCATTTTTATGCCGAACTCGGCGAGTACCTCCGCATTGTGCGCACCCAAAGTCGGAGGCGCCTGGTAAAGGGTGGTTGGCGTTTCGCTGAACTTGATCGGGTTGGCTGCCAGCGTGATGTCTGGGTTGTCGCCCCCGGGGTTACAGGATTCCAGCATCTGACGGGCTATAACGTGCGGATCGCTAAAGATGTCCGCCATGTTCTGGACAGGGCCCGCGGGGATCCCGCCGTTCAGCTTTCCGATGACCTCCGCGCGGGTCAGTTGCGAAGTCCAGCCGCAGATCTGTTCCTCGATCCAATCGACGTGCACGAGTCGGGCAGCATTGGTGGCGCTACGCTCATCCGATATGAGGTCCGGACGCTCCATCGCCGCACAGAGCAGGTCCCAGTGGTGAGGCTGGACCGCCGCGATCGCGACGCGTCCGTCCTTGGTTGGGAAGAGGTCGAACGGGTACAGTGTCATGGCGCGTTGCAGCCCTGCCGGGTTCGGCTTGCCGGTAAAGCCGTATTGCGCCACCGCGCTCTTTTGGAGCGCCAACATCGCGTCGTACATCGAAACGTCGAGGAACTGTCCTTTGCCCGTATCCTGGGCGTGGTGGATCGCCGAGACAACGCCAAGTGCCATCAGCGTGCCGGGGAAGATGTCGGCAAATGCCGGCGTCACTAAGTTGTCGTTGGCGTGTACTAAGCCCCCGAAACTCTGCGCCGCTGCGTCTAGGCAGGGCCAGTCGGCATAGGGACTCTCACCTGTGCGTGGATCACCAAACCCACGCACACAAGCGTAGATGATCTTCGGATTCCGCTGCGCTACGACCTCATAACCCACCCCAAGGCTGTCCATGACGCCCACCCGCATATTCTCGACGATGGCGTTAGCCTGATCGCATAGTTGCAAGAAGACGTCCTTCTCGGCGTCGTCTTTCAAGTCGAGGCATACGCTACGCTTGTTACGGTTGACCGATGCGAATGGGGCCCCGAAATCGGTACCAGCTGTGCGGTCCGCGTACGGCGAGGCGTGGTCGGCGAGAAACGGCGGAATGTTGCGGTAGCCGTCACCCCGTGGCGGTTCGACCTTGATAACCCGCGCCCCGAGGTCGGCGAGGAGGCTGGCGCCAAAAGGTCCCGCGAGTGCCATCGTGCAGTCGATGATGGTCAGATCTTCGAGGGGGCCGCGACGCGCGGTGTTGGTCATGGTGGTAGCTCCGATGGTTGTCTAGCTCGCAAGTAGAGGACTTATGGGTAGCACGGGTCAAGGTGTCCTTTCTCTGTGTCTGGAGCCAGGACGAGCCTTACCACACTAAAATCAAATTCAGTTGGTTAAGAGTATTTCCCGGATTCTGCCGAAGGTATTGTTCGTGACCCCGATCTCTCGTAGATAGTCGATCGGCCCGCCGTAGCGCTCATCCACTCCGTCCAGGAAATCTACGATCGCAGTTTGAGGAACGCCTGCAGCATTCAGCATAGAGGAGCGGTCGTAGCCCTTAGGCAACCCAAAGTTCTGCTGCACGTAGTCGACTTGACGCTCGACATCGCGGTTAGTCATTAAATAGTCTGCGTCAATGATTGGTCTGCCTGCGCCAAGCACCGAAAGAAGGAAAGCCGTTGAGACGCCTGTTCGGTCCTTACCAGCAGTACAGTGCAGGAGGATGGGATAGTTCGCCGCGTCCGCGAAAATGTTGAAAAGGCGTAGCCATACCTCCGACCCGAAGTCCAGGTAGCCGAGGTAGCGTGCTCCTGAGATGCCTACGTCTCCGACCAACTGATTGAGCCGTTCAGAGCCACCATCGGGTATAACCGCGAGGTTTTCGTATCGTGCCCCTAAGTCCTCGAAAGGACCTCGGCCCTGTTCGCGAATTTCGTCGGGGCGACGAAGATCGATCTGCGTCGCGATCCTAAGTTGTTTCGCGCGTTCGATATCCTTTGACGTCATCCGGTCTTGACGACCGGCGCGATAGTATTTCCCCCAACGGATGGCGCTGCCGTTAGAAGTTTCGTAACCGCCAATGTCTCGGAAATTGAAGCACCCTTCAAAAGACAGATGCCGTTCGGCATAGTCGTCAGTCACCATTGTCCCTCGCTAATCGTAGAGAACGACACAACGGACCTCGATGCTCTCGCGCCTTGGAGCCTTTGAGTCAAGTTTGGGCCCCGTGAATGCGGTGTGGAAGCTAAAGGTGCAAGGCGCATTTTTACTGCCATCGCCATGTTGCCCGGACGACTGGGCGAGTGTCCCGGCAGAGTCCCACTGTTTGATCAAAAGCGCTTCGTCCTGGTTCATAGCTGGGTACGTAAGCCATCGATGGTCTTCGGAGGGAAGGGTGAAGTAGTTTTCACCGATGCGATCGGCGTAATGAATCTCGAAGACGACTAAGTCTTCCGGAACCACCGATCGGCCATCACACAACGTCAACGCATCGGTTATTACGGGTGTCTCCCCGATACTGCGCCAAAGATTGATGATCGCGTAGCGCGTCTCGCCAGCCAACGCCGCCTCGGCATTGTCTTTTGTTAACAACGGTTTGTCCCCGAGAAGCCCCCGCAGAGTGTCGTTCGTGGACGAAGGCTTCGTAAGGTCTAGTAGTCTTTGTGGCGCACTCGTGAGCGTATAGTCGCCGTGGGCCATGTATGCCGGTCCTTGTACCTCCTGACCACCTTTGATTCGTCGTTGAGCTTCCTTGCCGAGGGCAGACCGGATGTTGTGATCGAACGCAGCGACGAAGCTGGCGCCTGTATTTTCTTGGACAATCTCGGCACATTCCTCGTAGTAGCCATCAAGTACCGCGGCATGATCATAGAAATCGCGTGTGGCGTCGTTCGGTTTGTCTACCAGCTCAAACCCGTTCGACTCGCAGGTGGCGCCCTCGATACGAGCGTCCGCGATAGAAATCTCGCATGAATCGACCTTGACACCGGTTCCGCCGCTGTCGCTCCCGTCGGCATTTCGGCGCGTAAGCACCTGGCCATTACGACGAAGCGACGGTGTTACAGTTCTGGCCAGGTAGTTGACGTTTCCGATGATCACGCGAGGTATTGAAGACAAGCGGTCGCGTTGAGAATTTCATTTAATATGTCGTTGCCGGCCACGGCTCTATACTTTTGACGCAATACGCCCAGACTCCTGGCGTGGTACTTCTGTGGCTTTTGTGTCCAAGTGTTGCCTTTGAGCTCTAGCGTGAAGTCATCATCACCGTTCTCGATGGCGACAGAGTTTGCAACGCTCCACGGCAAGAACAAGCTACCTACTTGATCTTTGATAAGAGGTACCAGCGTTGGCGCGAGGCTATCCCATGACTCGAAGTCGCCCCTTACGTCCGGGTTCAGCATACGTTCGATCCACGCCTGCACGTCGGGGTTTTTCGCAATTATGGCGCCCGCGGTAGGGTCGCGACCGGCGTTGTAGATCTGTCCCCAAAGACCGAAATCCGCCATCGAAGGGCGCTCACCCAATACGTAGGAGCGGACCCCGAGGTGTGCCTCCAAATGACCCAGAGCATCGTCTAACGACTGCTCGATTTGGGGCGCTGTAATCTCGTTTCCACCAACGAACCAAACGCGCGGCACCATGCGCTCTCGAATCGACGCTGCTGTCGTTTCTAGATCGACTCCTGAGCGCGCGGCGAACCGGCGGGAAACAGCCACGGCGTCAATTTCCTTCCACCATCGCATATGGAACATCCATTTGTTGCCCCATTCATCACCAAATTCCTCAAGCAGATCGCTCACGAAACGCGTAACTGGATCGTTAGGGTAGACGGTTGGATCGGGTACTATGGATTCCGTCTTCTCGATGATCGGCGTTGAGTCCTGCATACCGATATCGTTGGGCGTCACTACCAGGGGAATAAGAGGCAATTTGGCATGGCGTTTATATAGGTCCGATGCCTGGGAACGATCGAGCCATTTATGCTCAAGGCCTTTGAAGCGAAAATACGAGCGAACCTTTACGGAGTAGGGCGACTCTTCTGAGCCGATGACGTGGTACATGGACTTTCCGACAGTATGCGTTCCGCTCGCGAGTTTATGGCATTTCAACGTCGATTGTTCTGCTCTTGGGTGCTGCGATCACAGTAACCAACATTCCAGAATTCTAGTGGTGTGGACTCTCGGACCACCGTTGAACGAAATTATTTGCGGTACTTGTAATAGTTCTTTAATGGAATCATTAGGTGAGCATACTTAGAACCTGGAAACATCACGTACGGTGCACCTGACATAAAGTCTGCGGTGTGATTCGCAATGGTTCGTGGATCTTTGGGCATTAGCATCAAGTGTGGTCCGGATTCGATCCATTGGCTGGGATCTTTGGCGTCTTTTTTGCTCATAACCATGGGTGTCGTATTGTCCTCGCCTACGTCGCCGTGGAGCATCCACATAAATCCATCATGGTCTAATTCGGGCGATGTTTCGGCCATATAGGCTTGCATCCATTTCAACGACTGGGCATCCACACAAGCGGGCATCGCATGGTGCGCATTCTTCCAGCCTGAATCGGGCATAGGCCTAGAGTTTCCAGCCATGCACGTCCAGCCATTATCGCCTTCACGTAAAACCGCGTTTGACGGCGACATGACGGTAGCCTTTGCCCCTATAAAATTCGGTCCCGCGGTCGAATATGCCCAAATTTGCCACTCTGATGACGAATGGGGAGCATCGGGTTCGCCGGATATCGCATAGTGGGCACAAAGTGCCGACAAAATTACTAGAAGTATTTTTCTCATTTAACTCTCTTCTCTTTAAAGGGACTGCGCACTAATTTAGATCAAAACGTACTGAAGTCTGTTTGTCGTTGCAATGAACACTGGAAGATTAGTCAAGGATCTGACATTCATTACCACCGTCACACCGATGGCTTTACGCTTAAAGTGTTTCCACGAGCGTGAGTCCGAAGAGATAAAAGGGCAGTTTACGATCGGATTGGACTTTCTTAGGCGACCTATTCTGTATTAGGGATTTGTGGTTCCAATCGTGCATTTTCTTAACGATAGGTCGTATACAAATACACGCTATTGCGCCAGCATCGATGCTTTCTCAGCGAAAGAAGCAAGCATCAATGAAGTTTCACATTAGCTACGAGTTTGCCCCAGAAAGCCGAAATGAAATTCAAGCTCAATTTAAAGAGACGGGAGGCCTGCCTGGTGAGGGGGTCACCATGATAGGGCGCTACCACGCCATTGAAGGTTTAACAGGGTTTATCCTCGCGGAATCTGACGATCCGATCGCCATCGGTAAGTGGATGCAAGAGTGGACGCATTCGATATCCTTTGAAATTGTCCCTGTCGTTGACGACGCTGGTATAGCGGAAGTGATCGGCTAACTATTTGTGGCGGCGGTATGGAATGCCACATTGGGAGGGCGAGCGGAGCACAAATCAGTGGTATGCAATATTTACTCATTCGGGACAATTTGTGGTCTGGTACGTACTAATTGAAATTCTTTGCCGACGCTAGAAACGAATCGGATTAGTTCCGTGACAGGACGAGACATTATGAAAGGCAGTGCTGAAGCGGCCGTCAACTCCCCGAACTGGCGAACTGCAGGGCTCTGATTGCCCACGCTGCTCAAACTGCAATGGACACTAAGACGCAGTTCTCCAACGATCGTAATGTCGCGTACTACGATGAGAATACGGACTCATTTATTGAACGTACGATCAAGGTTGATATGCAGTTGCTCTATACGCCGTTCCTTAAACATGTACGGGAGGCTGGGAGGATTCTAGACGCGGGCTGTGGTTCGGGGAGGGACACGAAGGCCTTTCGCGATTTGGGGTATACCGTATCTGCTTTCGATGCGTCCAAGACAATGGCCGAATCGGCCTCTCGTCATACGGGACAGGTTGTAGAGGTCGGTCGTTTCCAAGATATGCAGTACGAGCAAGTGTTCGACGGTCTATGGTGCTGCGCCTCGTTACTGCATGTGTCCATTGCAGAATTTGACGACGTGCTTGCGCGGTGTATTCGCGCACTGCGCCCGACGGGTGTCGGATTCATGTGCTTTAAAGAGGGAGCGGGAGAGGTCATGAGAGGGAATCGCCGGTTCACCGACTTTACCGAGGAATCGCTTGGGTCGTTGCTCGCCGAAAGGGCTGGGATGGACATTTTGCAAATTTGGAGAACCGATCCTCTTCATGGGAATCCGGAGCCATGGGTTAACGCACTATGGCGTCCCGCAGGGTAACCTCCTTCTCGACGGTTATGGGCGAAACGCCGGTGGACAATACTGCGCCGCTGCCCTCGTCAAGTCGTAAGGGCATCATCGATCTAAATCGCAGGACACAATCCCAAAGGTAGCGCATGAGAAACTTTTTGATCGGACTTGCCATTGTCGCTGCAATTGGCGGCTATCTATTCTCCCAGTACTGGTATTACGTTCCGGGTATTATTTCTGCTATTGCCGATCCAGTCGGCGAGAACCAGCCAGTGACTTGGCAAAAGGGGGCCTCGGAATCATCGGGAGACACTCGGCCGCCAAACATCGTGCTGATTGTGGCAGACGATCTCGGATTCAACGACATCACGTTTTACCGGGGCGGAATCGCTGGCGGTAGCGTGCCTACGCCAAGCATCAACTCGATCGCCAACGAAGGCCTTCATTTCACCAACGGTTATACGGGCAATGGTACCTGCGCACCCTCGCGCGCAGCACTTCTGACGGGACGATTCGCGACTCGAGTAGGATTCGAATTCACTCCTGCGACGCCTGAATTCGCCCAGCTGGTCGCAGGTGAGGGCTACATCGCTGAAAATGCCGTGGACTACCCGCCGTCAGATGAGCTAGGGCTACCGGGCTCAGAGCTTACGTTGCCCGAAATGCTAGACCAGAGGGGCTATCACTCGGTCGCACTGGGTAAATGGCACTTGGGTGGGGGCAAAGGCATGACGCCAACCGAACAGGGATTCGATGAATTTCTTGGCTTCCTGCCCGGCGGGGCGATGTTCATGGAGGAAGGCGATTCTCAGGTAGTCAACTCGAAGCAGGACTTCGATCCCATCGATAAGTTTCTGTGGGCTAATCTGAAGTATGCAGTGAGATTCAACGACGGTGATCGTTTCAAACCAGATTCACACATGACGGATTACCTCAGCCGTCAGGCCGTTCGTGTCATCGAGGCCAATCGTAATCGACCATTCTTTCTCTATCTCGCCTACAACGCCCCCCACACACCGTTGCAGGCAGAAAAGGACGATTATGATGCGCTCCATCACATCGCCGATCATACCGAGCGGACCTATGCCGCCATGATTCGTGGGTTGGACCGCGGTATTGGGGACGTGCTGGAGGCGCTTGAGAGCCATGGCCTTTCCGATAACACGGTCGTTATTTTCACCAGCGACAACGGCGGAGCTAGTTATGTCGGTCTACCCGATCTGAACAAACCCTACCGTGGCTGGAAGATCACGTTTTTCGAGGGCGGTATTCATACCCCATACTTTATTCGTTGGCCGGCGAAGATCCCCGCCGGGGGTCAGTACGATTCAGCGGTCGCGCACGTCGATATCTTTTCTACTGCACTTGCAGCCGCAGGCGTAAAGCTACCGCAAGACCGGATCATCGATGGGGTCAACGTTCTCGAGTACGCATTGCAGAATCCGCAGCCGCCTCTTAGCAGGCCTCTTTTCTGGCGAACCGGGGGCTACAAAGTCGTGTTGCAAGATGGTTGGAAGCTTCAATTGCAGGAGCAGAACGACAAAACCTGGCTCTTTAATTTAAACCAAGATCCCACCGAGCAGGTCAATCTGAGCCGGGGCAAAGAACACTCGAAAAAGCTTAAAACTCTGCGCGCGACCCTGTATGAGTTAGACAGTCAGATGGCCGAACCCCTGTGGCCTACATTGATAGAATCGCCCATTGCAGTTGACCACACGATCGACAAACTGCCGGACACCGCCTACGAGACCATAATCTGGTCAAACTAACGAGAACATCATCTTTTTCGGAACCTCGTCACACCAATACCTCGCGCTATCCCGACCCCGTTGATTGAGGAGAGCTTTCTTAATCATTTCACCGCATCACGTTAATCGGATACGCGCAAGGTAATACCGGGGTGTTCGCCGGGCGCAATGAGTGCGTTTTCAACGACAAATACTAAGCTCAAGCTATCGAGGGTTTCTCCCGGTTTGACCAGTAACGTGATGGCCTCATGTGCAGGTATTCGAATGCGATCCGCGCTAAACATAAACGTGTAATCACCGACATACCGAAGCTCGAAATTGGCATCGGAGATATTCGTTATGGTGACTTCCGCAACTGAAGTTTGTGGCCGGTAGCTGAGGTCCGATATGTTCAAGCTTGCCTCGAGCAACGGCATCAGTTGTTCCACACGCCCAATCAAGAGATTCCGAAACCAGACCACCGTCCGATTCGCGAATAGCGCCTGTTTGATGGCATCCGCACTTTTTTCCTCTGCGAAGACGAGGGTGACGGGCCGGTGACCGCCATTATGTGGTTGGTAGTCCCAGTCGATGAGATCGTGTACGTCGGAAACCCCAATGAGCGCGAGACCGTGATCGAGTGCGACTTGGAAGGCCTCTTCGGAATAGGTACTGCCATTCGCGATTTCTATGCCGTGTAAGAGACCGTTTTTCGCGTTGTCTGCATGAAATGCGTTGATGCGGGTAATGCCATCGCGTTGTTGCCGAGTCCACCAAGGATGATTCCAGAACAGAAATGCGTCCTGAGCGTTCGCCGCTTCAATAGCCTTCTGTGCGGGCCACTTTCTTGCGGCCGCTGAGTATCCCGAGACATCGCCGGGGTTAGACGGGGGGTTATCCACCTTAAGAAGTTTGTTGGCATCGTCCAGGAATACTGCATTGACGTGGCCAGTGGGTGCGTTCCGTGTGATTTCACTTCCACGGATGACGATCAACTCTGAATTTCGTCCGGCGATTTTCGCATCGTCGTACGCGCGATTCCGATCTGGGTGTGGGATATCCAGGCGATGGGGTTGGTATTCAAGATGTTCAGTGATTGCCAGCGCATCGAGGCCGTCACGTAAAGCTTCGGCAACCCGTATTTTTGGCCAGACATGCCCGTCGGAGAAGACGCTATGCGTATGGAGGTCCACGATTAGCGTCACGTATTGCTCGGTATCCGGAAACACGATGGTCCGGCCGCTTGTGTCGTTGGGTATGCCGACACCCCCATGTGCATAAATTAATTCCGACGCCAGTAGCGACAGCATGAGCGCTGATAAAGTAATCAGCGGGTTGCGGTTGACGTGTTTGCGAATGCAGGTTGAGGGGACGGAGGTGTGAGTCTCGCATCCTTCTGATAATGCATCGCGTTCGAATCGCCCAAAGGAAGAAATCGAGTTCATGACGACAATCCTTTCATTGCTGAAAGAAATATAGTCCTAATTCGATGCCGAAGTCATAGTGCGCGGCGTTAACGAGGCGATTCACTTTCGATCGTGTGATGAGTTGCTGACGGGTCCCGGCGGTATTCTTGAGCCAGCGACTTAGACTGATTATATTTATGCTAATTAAATATATAAATATCAAATAGATATGTACTAATCATAATATATTTATGAAAAGGAGACTCCTTCCACTTCCGTTGCTAAGTCTGTTCGGACAACGCCTTATCGCAGGAATCGCGGGCCGAACGGTTACGCGAGATTAGCTCCATCTCAATCGAGTTCTTGCAACGCCTTTAACTCGTGAAAAATAGGATGCTAGGATCACCCATCCGAACCGGACATCGAGGATTGAATGAGCGAAATACAGAGCCTGGATTCGATGCGCTCGATTCACGTAGCTGATCCCCAGCTGTTTTTGAACGGTGACATCCTGGATGTGCTGGCAACGTTGCGTGCCCGCGACCCCGTTCACTACTGCGACGACAGTCCGTACGGACCGTATTGGTCGGTGACGCGTTATAGCGACATCATGCAAGTCGACAAGGACTACGAGACATTTTCTTCGGACGCTCACTTGGGCGGAGTCATGATCGACGACGATATCGTTGGGGATGTGGATTCGGAGTTTTTCGTGAAGGCGTTTATTACCACGGACCCGCCGGACCATTCTCCCCAGCGTAAAGCCGTCAATAAAATTGTCACCCAACCAAGTTTGGCGAACTTTGCGACGATCATTCGCAAGCGTACCTGCGACATATTGGACGAATTGCCAATTGGTGAGCCATTTGATTGGGTGAATCGCGTATCTATTGAACTGACGACTCAAATGTTGGCGACGCTATTTGATTTCCCTTTCGAGGACAGACACAAGCTCACTCGTTGGTCCGACGTTACCACCGCCGAAGCCGATTCACCCATTGTTGGCAACCAGGCTCAGCGGGTACAGGAACTAGGCGAGTGTCTCGAGTATTTCACTAAGTTGAAACAGGAAAGGGCGGGTGGCCCGGCAGGATTTGATTTGGTCACGATGCTTGCTCAGGACGCCGCAACGAAAGATCAACCAGCGCACGAATTTCTTGGGAATCTGATGTTGTTGATCGTGGGAGGGAATGACACCACGCGCAATAGTATGAGCGGCAGTATTAATGCGTTTAATAAGTTTCCAGATCAATTTGAAAAGTTGAAAGAAAATCTGGAGCTGTTGCCCAACGCTGTCTCTGAGGTAATTCGATGGCAAACGCCGTTAGCACATATGCGCCGCACCGCGGTGCGGGATACAGAGGTCGCCGGGAAGGCCATCAAGAAAGGCGACAAAGTAGTGATGTGGTATTACTCCGGAAATCGGGACACGGAAGTCTTTGACGATCCTGACCGAATAGATATCGAACGAACCAATGCTCGAAATCAGATGTCGTTCGGTTTTGGTATTCATCGTTGCCTGGGTATGCGCTTAGGCGAGTTACAACTGCAAATACTTTGGGAGGAGATTATTAAGCGATTTGATCGGATCGAAACCCTCGAAGAACCCACCCGAGTACTGTCTAACTTCATCAACGGATATACGCGAATGCCCGTAAAAGTACACTCTCGAACGTGAATAGTTGAATATTCTCGCGGCGGGAGATGGCGCGTTGCATCCCCTAGGGCATTAAGCCCGCATCCCTTTCAACCGGCGAAAACCTTTCTCGCGAGGGCCGTGTCTGCATATTCGGTAATGTGTTGGACTAGTCCATCTGTCATTTTGTATACGTGGCAATACGTGTTGTTGTAGGGCTTTCCTGTTTTGGTTATACGGTCTTTGGCGTAGGACTCGGCGACAACGTAGTCGCCTTGCGCCACGATATTGGTAATGACAGAAGTACCCATACTTTCCATCAGGGTGTGTGTTGGAGCAAGCAGCTTGTTGTAGATCTCCTCCTTTCCCTGATACGTGTCGAAACCCGGTATCAACCAAACGGCGTCTTCTGCCAGGAATTCGAGTACGTCCAAGCCACTCGCGAGAACCTTCTTGGCGAGTTCAATGTTCTCTTCAATAGACATATTGGCTCCTTGAGGGTCCCGACATAAATTATCGCATCAACTGGTCAAGGGTCTTCGGTCAGTTCGAATACAAAGCTTACTCACAGTTTGAGGGTCATAGATGGGCGCTACGTCGGTCAGTTATGTACGATAGTTTACTTTGGTGTAGACGCGGAGAAGACATGAAGATGGGGCTCGCCTTTGCAAGCAGCGTGGGAACAGATGGTGATTCGGCTCTCGAAATCTGCCGTCGCGCCGAGGCGATCGGGTTTGAATCGGTGTGGGGTGGCGAGCACGTCGTGTTGCCGGATTCGATCGAATCCAAATATCCATATACCCCCGACGGCAAAATACCCGCAGAATCCGATACGCCAATTCCTGACCCTCTGATTTGGCTTGCGTTTGTTGCGGCCGCGGCTCCTAAGCTCCGGTTAGGTACCTGTATTCTTATCGTTCCCCAACGCAATCCGCTCGTGCTTGCCAAAGAGCTGGCAACGCTCGATCAATTGAGTGGTGGCCGCGTAGAACTTGGTCTTGGCGTCGGTTGGTTGAAAGAGGAATTTGAAACATTGGGCATCCCCTGGGAGCGGCGAGGCGTTCGAAATGACGAGTATGTTGCTGCGATGAGGGCATTGTGGGCGGCGCCTCACGCAGAATTTCATGGTGAGTTTGTGGACTTCGAACCGGCTACGTGTAGCCCGCGACCTGTTAACGGTTCCATCCCGGTTATCGTTGGTGGTGATACGGATGCTGCCATTCGGCGGGCTGTGCGTATTGCTGACGGGTACTTCCCTGGTGAAGGTGACTTCGAACGTTTGCGCGATTTGATTGGACGTTTACGTAATGCTGCTACGGATGCAGATCGCGACCCGGACAGTATTGCGATCAACGCCATGTTTGGCACGCAAATGATTGACCCGGCTGCAGGAATAGAGCAGATGATCACGCTTGGTGTCGACCGGATCATGGTTCCCGCTTTCTTCTTTGCAGGACCGGGTGGAATGGATCGTCTGAGTGAGTTTGGCGAACGCGTGGTTACATACATCCGAGATTGAGATCGACGATGGCCTACCGGGGGAAGTTCCTCTCCATATTTTGATGCGTGCACCTGGGTTCCGGTCTGAAGCGGACATGTGTTGGATGCTTGGGTATTCGAGCGATTCGAGTATGCTTCGGGAACATAGCTACGACAAAGGTGCGGAAGGTAAGGTCGATACCGCCGTACACGATAGATGATCAGGGCTGTTTGATGGACTATATCGAGCGGGTAAATTCGTTGAAAACGCCGCGACCTCTTACCGACGGTTTAACCGTGGACCCGTCGGATTCGGCTCGGGTGAAAAACGCGATTCGAGAAGTTGATCAGCAGGGCTTTGCGATCGTTCGCGACTTTTTGTCGGAGCAAGAACTTTCCGATATCCGTGAGCGGATGGCTCCGATATTCGAACTCACGGGAAATCGAAACGCTGAGGATTCTCGAGGTAGTCATCGAAAAGGTTACTACGGTGTCCAAACGGTCCATGTCCACAATTTATTCGCGAAGACGCGTGCCGTCGATGAAATTGCCACGAACCCGTTGCTGCTTTTGATCATTGAAGGCGTGCTCGGTCCCTTGTTCCAGATGTCGGTTGCAACGGCCATGTGTCCCGACCCAGGAGTTGATCCTCAAGGGTTTCATCAGGACGACGGTCATTACCCGTTGCCGCGACCACGGCCACCATTCATTGCGAATACCCTGGTGGCACTCGATGATTTCACCGAAGCCAACGGCGCAACACGACTCGTTCCTGGCAGCCATCGATGGACTGAGCCCGTCAGACAGGATACGGAATTCGCGATAGCGGAAATGCCAGCTGGTTCGCTATTAGTTTTTGACGGTGCTCTGTGGCATGCAGGCGGAGGCAACTCGACGGTCGATAAACGGCGTCGCTCCATTAACCTGAATTTCAATTTGTCGTGGCTACGGCAGCAGGAAAATCAATATGTCGGCATTCCGCGCGACATGTGGCTCTCGCTCCCAGAGAAATTGCAACGCCTGCTCGGATTTCAAAAGGTCAATTTCTTATACGGCAGTGTCGACTACACAGACCCGCTGGTGTACTTCAAAGAACATCCCGATTCATGAAAAGGCAGGCGTTGTTAGTCGATAACGGCCCCAACAAAGGCCCGGTCTTTCGAGAGGAAATCGATGTCCCTTCTTCCACAACCCGATAACAATTACGTTGGCTCATCGCTTTCGCTCAGTTTCCTGGTGCTATTAGCCTGCATGTTTACGTTTCGTGGCTGCGTTCACTATTTTGCTCCGGATGGCGGTTCGGGAATGATTGCCGGCATACCACTCGAAACCTATCCCGAAGGGGCGGTGCAAACCATCATCAACGCTTTTGGTAACTATGGTAGATATCACTTAATAGAAGCAGGGTTGGCTTGGCTTGTTATTTTTCGATGGAGAGCCTGGATACCTCTTTTCCTTCTTTACGTGCTGACCACTCAGTTATTAGCAGTCGCCTTATTGATCGCGAAACCGTTACCGGTGGTCCCGCCCGGACAAGTATCTCTCTATGTTCTGTTGCCGCTGACGGCCATAGCTTTTTTCTTGTCTCGAAGGCGAGGGGATGCGAGGTAACCTTTATTTAACAAGGGCGTTTGACGACACGACAATTTGCAGGAGGTATGCCAATGAAAGGTAAATGGGCGTTAAGAACCACCGCCATCGTGATCGTGGCTTTTGGGTTGCCGATGATCTGGAGCGGCGCCGAGTTGGCATTGATGGGTGGCACGCTTTACTACCTTGGTGCCGGGATTTTAATGACCTTCAGTGCCGTCGACTTGTGGCGGAACGAGCGCCGTGGATTTTTCGTATTCATGGCGGTACTTCTGTTAACCCTCGCTTGGGCTGTCTACGAGGTGGGTACCAATTTCTGGTTGGTGGGATCTCGCATCTGGTTGATCGGCATAATCGCACTTTGGCTTTCTATCCCTGGAATGCGGCGGGGCCTTTGGGGCGACGAGATGCCAAAATTCTTCAGTATGCGGACAATCCAGATTTGCACCGCGGCGAGCGTCGCGGTGGTATTGGCCATGACCTTCGATTTATTGAGCGACAACGTTCTACCTATTGCAGATACTCGCTACGGTCCTCCGCAGAATTCTCTCGAATGGGAAGCGTATGGAGCAAGCCACGCGGGTACCCGCTACGTGCCTCATGCGCAGATCGACACGACGAACGTTGGCGAACTGACCCGCGTCTGGCAGACGGATACCGGTAAAACCGGTCGATTCAGCGGGACACCTATCCAAATAGGCGACGGGCTCTACCTTTGTACTGCCCAAAACGTAATGCTTGCACTGGATGCTGACACGGGAGTCGAACGCTGGCGTTTCGATCCCGGAAACGACACGCCATCCTTTGGCATCCTTGGCAACTGTCGGGGGGTGACCTACTACCATCTTCCAGAACGCCATAAGGGTCAGTTCTGTGCCGAACGAATCTACACCGCGACTACTGACGCGCGCATGATTGCGGTGGACAAAGACACCGGCACGCCATGCAAAGAGTTCGGCGGTACGGGCGAAATTTCTCTTTTGGCGGGCATGGGTGAAGTGAAACCCCTCTACTATTTCGTCACGTCACCGCCTACCGTTGCCAGCGGCGCATTGGTTGTCGGTGGCTGGGTCATGGACAACCAAGAGACCGAGGAACCTTCGGGAGTCGTGCGTGGGTACGATCCCCGCACGGGTCAATTGCTTTGGGCTTGGGACATCGGCCGCGAAGGCAAAACGGTGATGCCGCCAGAAGGCAGTTTCTACACCCGAGGAACTCCCAATGTCTGGAGTCTGACGTCGGCCGATGACGAACTCGGCCTCGTTTACGTGCCTACGGGGAATGCCACGCCCGATTACTTCGGCGGCCACCGCACGGAGGTTATGGACAAATTTGCCAGCTCCATCGTTGCAATCGACGCCAAGACCGGACTGACACGCTGGCACTTTCAGACCACCCACCACGACATCTGGGATTACGACGTCCCGTCACAACCCACACTCATTGACTTCAATCTTGATGGGGTCAAACGCAAAGCGGTGATCGTTCCTACAAAACGGGGGGAGCTCTTTGTGCTGGATCGAGCCACCGGTGAGCCGCTGACTGAAGTCACTGAGCGAGATGTAGCACAGACGAACTTACCTCATGAAAGATCCAGTGCCACCCAGCCATTCTCTACCGGTATGCCGTCCTTTGCGCACCCCCGTATAGGTGAACAAGATCTGTTTGGGATCTCACCGTTTGATCAGATAGCGTGTCGCAAAGCGTTTTATGACCTTCGCTATGAAGGCCCAATGACACCGCCTTCTGTCCAGGGAACGCTACATTATCCCGGGCCGGCTGGTGGCATGAACTGGGGTAGCGTGGCCGTCGATGAAGAGCGTCAGCTGATGGTGGTAAACAACCTACATCTTGCGTTCGTCATTAAGATGATCCCAAGGGAAGAAGGTGTCGCAGGTTCGCGGGAGGGCATTTCGCGTGGCTACGGCATTGGCGGTCCGCAGCGAGGCACACCGTTTGCCGCACGGGTAGGTATGTTTGCTTCACCATTAGGCTTGCCCTGTTTAAAACCGCCCTATGGAGAAATCGCGGTCGTGGATCTCACCACACAGAAGATTCTCTGGCGACGTGGGATGGGACCCCTCGATCTAGGTTTTCCGCATGCCGCGGGCTCGTTCATCACGGCTGGAGGCCTAATCTTTAATGCTGGCGTCATCGATGGGCGATTGCGTGCCATTGACACGCTGACGGGTGACGTCATTTGGCAGGATGAGTTGCGGGGCGCGTCGGATGCCACACCCATGAGCTACGTGAGCCCGGCGACCAGACGACAATACGTTTTAGTCACCGTGCCCGGCAATCAAGAAACAGGTGGGCGGGTGATTGCTTATGCCTTGCGAGGACGATCCGATTCCTAGCGCGTTGTGAGCCGTTGCAGATTTGACTAGGGAATTGTTTCTCGAACATTGTTCACATAAGAGAGCGAGTCTAGGTAAGCGGTTGGTTCATGCTAAGTTGCATTAGCTGATTCGAGACGAGATGCGAGCGGACGAATGAATTACCGCACTACGTTAGAAGGTGAACCGATATCAGTCTAAATAGCGAAATGCCTAGCGGGTTCGTCAAAAATGTCGTCGGGTATTGCGATCGGATATCTGTCCTCCCTGACGAATCGATTGCTCTCAAGCTCAGCAGCTATAAGCCAGGAAAGGCTCAAGTATCGATCGTCGAGCTCATCAGTGGCGACGACAGACCTCACGGGACCGGACTCATCGAAAATGTTATCGATCCTAGTTTAGGTGATGCGATCGAAATCCCGTTTCAGCCTTTGGCCCTGGGCTCGTACGCGTCGGTAACTTCCATGCCTGAATTGGTTGCAGGAAGGTTGGAAGTTCTTGTTTATCCGACGCTCCCTGATCAGGAGCCGCAAACTCTTGTCAACATGGCTGGCGCCAGACTCTATATCACCGAACATGGTTTTGGCGTGGCGTCGCCTGATACAACGCTATTCCTAGAAGTCCCCGTCCAAAGGCATCGATGGTACGAAGTGTCCCTTGAATTTGGACATCCCGTCACACTCAAGATTAAAAAACTACCGCTTGGGAGCGGCGAAAAAGTTCTTACTTGGGCTGTTATCGACGATGTTGATTTGGCCGTCGGAGCTGGCGATTGGCTTTTCGCTACGAGGGAAGCTGCCAAAGAGTGCTTTAACGGCCGTTTAGAAGCTCCCTCGATTATTTCGGACGGTGAAACTATCGCCAGTTGGGATTTCTCACTCGGTATCGATACGCAGGTGATAAAGGATTCTTCGGGGAACGGTAGAGACGGTGTCTTGTTTCAGACACCGACCAGAGCCGTCCGGGGCGCGTGCTGGGATGGTACTCACCAAAATTTTCGAGATGCGCCAGAGCAATACGCTGCTATTCATTTTCACGAGGATGATTTGACTGATGCGGGTTGGAGCGATGTCGTAAGTTGGTCAGTCCCGAGAGGTCTTAAAAGTGGACAGTACGCTTTCAAGATTACCCAAGAAGATTCGGAGGAGTACGTTCCTTTTTTTGTGCGCGCTCCCAAAGGTCGGCGCGGATCGGACGTCGCCTATCTGGTGCCGTCGGCTACCTATTTAGCCTATGCAAATATAAGGCTTGCGTTTTCCGGGGGTCTATTGGGACAAACTCGAATTGTCGACGCAAATCAGGCGTTTCTATTCGCCCATAAAGACGTGGGTTTTTCGCTGTACGAACATCACGCGGATGGCAGCGGCGTTCATTTTTCGTCGAGACATAGGCCGATCCTCAATTTCAGACCGAAGACGGGGACTTGGGCGTTCAATGCCGATACCCACATTACGGCTTGGCTGGACGCTATCGGGCAAGAATTTGACATAGTCACCGACGAGGATCTTCACCTGGAAGGATACGAAGCGATCGAAGGTTACCGTGTCCTCATAACCGGTAGTCACCCTGAGTACTACTCAACCCCCATGCGAAATGCACTCTCGGATTGGCTCGCGCAGTCTGGTCGGCTCATGTACATGGGCGGTAATGGCTTTTATTGGCGTATAGCGTTCTGTCCGCAAAACCCAGCGATTATTGAGGTCAGGCGCGCAGAGGACGGCACCAGGGCCTGGATCTCCAACCCCGGAGAGTACTATCAACAATTCGACGGGCAATACGGTGGATTGTGGAGGCGTTTAGGAGGCGCCCCCAACGAATTAGTGGGAATAGGATTTGCCGCTCAGGGGTTTGACGGAGGGACCTATTACAGAGTTCGCGAAGGATCGTTTGATCCGCGAGTGGCGTTTATCGTGGACGGTGTCGATCAAACCGATGTTTGGGGAAATTTCGGTGTTCAAGGAGGAGGGGCTGCTGGAGAGGAGATTGACCGATGGGACGAGTCGCTCGGATCGCCACTTCACGCGTTGATCTTGGCCACTTCAGAAGATCACAAAGAAGGCATGCTAAGGGTCAAGGAAGAGTTTCACATGATGCATCCCTTAACGGAGGATTCAAAAGTAAGAGCAGATATGATTTTCTTTGAGACCCCGTCGGGCGGCGCAGTATTCAGCGTTGGGTCAATCTCTTACACAGGGTCGTTATCCCATAACGGTTACGAGAATGAAATTGAGAGATTAACGAGAAATGTATTGAACAGGTTTAATGACCCTGAGCCTTTCGATTATCCGTTAAGCGAATAAGAGGAGAACGCAACATCAGCGATCAACCGCAAACGACCGTCGTCGAGTTTCAGATCCGGACCGAGAGTAATTCCATGGAGGAGTGGCTGGCTGAGTGGAACAAACGGGCCCTGGATGCGCGCGATGGTGAACCTGAAACCATCGCGTATGCGGCCGCTGTAAACGTTGAAGATGACAACGGAGTGCTGATCTTCGAACGTTACGCTAATGGCGAGCAAAGTTTGAAGACGCACTCAGACCGTCCAGCACACAAGGCCCTAATGGACGCGATGGCAGCACGCAATATGACGAAGCGGATGGTCTACGCCAGCAGCTTCACGGATGCACCGAACTATGGCTGGTGGTCGCGACCCGAGCGTCAGGATGCGGCGACATCCGAAGGTGCCATTCTGGTGGTGCTTGGTATGCGGTTTCGTAACGACGTTTCTCGTGACAAATTCATCGAGTTATCGAAAGAACACGCGGGCTATTGCCTCACGAACGAGCCCGACACGCTCATCTATAGTGGCGGTTTCGCGAACGCGGATAGCGATCGTGCTGACATCAAAGACGGCGATCTGATATTTGTCATGGCATGCACCGATATGGCTGCGGTGGATCAACACAGCAACGATCCCGAGCACCTCGCATTGGGTCTGAAATTTCAGAATGCCGAAATAACGCCCCAGCCCACGTTCATGAAGAGTTATCGAACGACAGGCCTCGGATTCCTTTGGCGGTAAGATCTCTCCAAGTGGGGATTCGTCGGCCGCAAATCTAACCGTCCTTGCCCTTATAACGAGATTTTCGGATAGCTCGCTGAAGGGTCAGCCGTGACAGGATCACTGCCTAAAAGCGCGGGCACTCAATCATGCGATTCCAGTGATGAAGGCGTGGTATTTGTAAACGGCGTGGGTTTCGATGTTGCGAAATCCAGCATCCTGTAGCTCATGACGTATGCGGGCGGCGGGGACACGCCGACCTGTAGGAGGGCTTTTACCATTTTCTTCGTCAGCCCAATCGACGATTGCGATCGAGCCTTGGCGTTTTAGTAAACGCCTACATTCCCTCAAAAGGGATTCCGGCGCATCTAGTTCGTGGTGGACCTGCCCCATGATGATGATGTCCGCAACATCATTATCTAGGCTGACTAGGTTTGGAGCCATTAACAGTGCTTCAAGATTATCGAGGCCGCGTTGTTCGGCGTCTTGGTGCAACAAGCGGACCATACCTTCGAGTATGTCGCAGCCAAAAACTTTAGCTGCCGGGAACTTTTCAGCAAACGGAATGGTGAGGAAACCAACGCCTGCGCCGATATCGATCAATGTGCAATCAGGCTTCGGTTGGAGAACTTCCCATATTCGCTCAGGCTGAAAATATTCGAGCCGCTCTGGGTTACGCAATCGTTTAATACGTGCTGAATCAAAACCCAAAGTATCTGCCATGCGTTAATCTTACCTTCGTGACCGAGGTAGAGTAGCGTGTTCTTTCGTTGCAGTATGATCGGGGAATCGCAACAGATGACGGGGACGAGCGATGCCCTTGGGTGTTTGGTTAGCGATTGGGGCTAGCATCGGTTCGAGGTTGCGTGCGGCGATTCAACATTCTGCGTACCGAGCTGGGAACATAGGAGTCGCATTGCGTATAGGTTGGCCTGGTGTGACGAGGCAAAATCAAAATCGTGGCAGGGGTGGCGTTTGGCTATTCAGCGACTACTACTGACCTATCTTTTATGTTGGTTTGCGGCCGCAGGATCGCTATACGCAGAAGGAGCGGACGAACGAGAAAGCGCGCCCTGGTTGCAACCTGAGATTGTGGAAGCATCTAGGGCAATCCAGATGACAGTGACCCAACAGGGTATATTCCGGGAAGCGGTCGGCGGATTTCTCGACGGTTTGATCGGCGAGTATGTCTCTATGCTGAAGCAGCAGAAAGATGATATTCCCCGACGGGCTAAGCAGGTTCAAAGTCGACATGCCCGAAAGATGGACAAGAAGATGCGTGCTGTTTTGGATGAACAACAGTACGAACGCTACCTCGCCTATCGCCTACTGTTGCTTACCTCGATGGAAGTCTTGCTCGATCTACCAAGCAGAACCCAGCGCCGAGGCCGATTAGCAGCATATTGCAAAAAAGAAACTTGGCGAGTGTGGTGTTACACCGATAACTCTTCTTGAGGGCGTTACTGGATCATTTGTGTCGGGCGTTCAACACCATGAGCTAATCTAATTAATCGCGCGGTCATCCCGAAATTGCGACGTCGGAGAACCGGATCCGTGGCATGAAGGCATGTCGGTTCATGTCCCAATAGCGTGTCTGACCGATGAGGCCGATCTTGTTCAGCATCTCGTAGAAATTACCGGCCACGGTGATATTACGCACCGGCTGGATGCGCTCCCCATCACGGCACAGAAAACCGGATGCGCCGAAGCTAAAATCTCCCGCCACGGGGTTCGCGCCCGAGTGTGTTCCCGTTAGATCAGTCAGTTCCAAGTATTCGCCGCTAGTGATTGCGTCGTCCTCGGCGTCTCCTGGGCCGATCTCGAATTGATGTAGTTGCACCTCAAGCGTGGATCGCGGTGAGCGTGCACCGTTGCCTGTCGTCTGAAGGCCGAAGTGAGCGGCTGTCGCACTATTATGGATGAGTGTCTCGAGATTCCCGTTAGCGATGAGCGGTGTGCGAGCGGTCGGGCTACCCTCGTCGTCGAATAGTGCATAGCCGAATCCGTCGTCCAGCAGCGGGGAGTCAAACAGATTGAGCCGTGCGTCGGCAATGTCTTCACCGACTTTGTCACGCATGGGGTTAATTCCGTCCTTCGCCGCTTTCCCCGAGAACATCATCGAAAACGTCGAAAACATGGTTGGCTGGCACTGCGCGTCGAAGATTACGTCGTAGTGCCCGGTGGGCACAGCTTCGCCGTGTAGGAGGGCAAGGCAATTGGCATGGGCTGTTTCGACGATATTGTCGATGTCGAGCTCGTCGAAACGTCGGGCTCCTTGTCCCCAACCTTCCATGACGTTCTTGTCGCCGTCTTCGACTAGAGCCGCTGCTTGAGAAAAACAAGCCCTGACTCTAGACGTAGCTTTTAGTCCAGCGGTAGAAAAAATACGTTGTGCGGCAGTCACGTCCGACACACTGTTATAAGGAACGTTCTTGACTTTATCTCGCGCCGCGAGCTCTCGCTCCAGCCGGAGTACCGTATCGATCTTTTCTTCCACTGAGACGTCGTCGGTTGGCGCGAGTAGGTTGTCGTCCGTGGCCAACGTAATTGCCTTATCGGGAACCTGTTCATTCGCGTCTCTGCGGGCATAGCTCGCATTAGTTAGCGCCTGATCTACCATCAATCGCAATGCAGCATTATCGGATGCCTCGCTATAGGCGACACCGGCTTTGTCGTCCTTGATGACGCGTATGCCAAAGACCTGGCTAGAGCTGACCTTGTGTTCTTCGAGATCCCCATCACGCGCTTTTAGTGACAATGACGCACCTTCCGCAACCATGAGATCGCCGGTCGCGCCAGCTTCAGTGATCCATTGCAAAATTCTTTCGGCGGCTTCCATCAGGCGTTACCCCCGACCAAGATATCGTCAACTTTGAGTGAGGGTTGCCCGACCGTTGTTGGCACAGCGCCTGAAACAGAGCCGCACATACCACAAGCAAGCGCGAAGTCGTTGCCCACCATTGAGATTTCTTTGAGCACGGCGGGTCCTGTGCTGATTAGCGTGGCAGCCTTCACTGGATACTGCACCTTACCGTTTTCAACGTAGTAACCCTCGGTGACCGCAAAGTTGAACTCACCAGTACCCGGCTGAACTGAGCCGCCGCCCATGTGCGATGCATAGATACCGCGATCGATTGAAGTGATCATGTCGTCCAGTTTGGCGTCACCGGGTTCGATAAAGGTGTTTCGCATACGCGACGCCGGTGCAAATTTATAGGACTGGCGCCTTCCAGACCCCGTTCGGTCATAGCCCGTCTGCTCGGCACCGACTCGATCAGCGAGAAAGTTCGTTAATTGCCCGTTCTCGATGAGTTGGGTTCGCTGCGTTGGCATACCCTCGTCATCGATGTTGATCGAACCCCACTCCTTCGCCATGGTTCCGTCATCGACCGCGTTGACCACCGGATTTGCGATCAGCTCGCCAAGCTTGTCATGGAAAACAGAAGCTTTTTTTGCGACTGACGTTGTCTCGAGAAGATGCCCGCACGCCTCGTGAAAAATGACGCCACCGAAGCCCGGGCCGATCACCACCGGCATACGGCCAGATGGACACGCCTTTGCTGACAGATTGACCAGGGCTTGGCGTGACGCTTCGCTGCCCGTCTTCTCCGGATCGATGGCTTCGTGAATCTCCCATCCGATTAATCCACCATCATTAAATGACCCAGTCGCTTGTTCAGATCCATTGGAAGCAATGGCACTCAAGCTGGCACGGATGTAATTCCGGATGTCGGATGCGTGCAGACCTTCACTAGTGAAGATCTCGACGGATTGTTCTCGTTGCAAACAACCACCACGAGTCTGGGAAATCATATTGCTGGCCGCACGGGCTACGCGGTCCGCTTTCAACAGATACTCCACTTTGCTCTCGACCTCGGATCCTTTGGTGAGCGTTTGTTCGGCATGGTGAATGTCGTTTGGCGTGGAGAAGTCAAAACGGGCGACAGCGGTTTCCGGATCCCTTAAGTCCATTGCACTGAGTTCTGTGACGATGCGGCAGAGCTCGTCACTTTCCGTTCTGTTTGTATAGCCGTATAGCACCTTTGTGCCGTAAACGACGCGAACACCGATGCCGAAGTCGATGCCAGATTGCACTGCCTGCACCTCGCTACTGAGCGTGCTGATATTGTTTATTTGATTTCTCTCGATGAAGAGCTCGGCGAAATCAGCGCCCAGTGAAATGGCGTGATCGATCACCGACCTTGCAATAGAAGTGTCGAGCATGAGTTTGCCTGGAAGTGTCCTGACAGAGTAGCTTACACCAGCCTTCGCGACCCGCGGACGGTATTCGTGAGGTTATCCTCTGGCGGGGTATTGAGGATAAAGGGAGACGCTCGGGACCTCACATTAATGTGACGAACGCGCGAGACGACGTAGAGAACCACGTCATACACTGACTAGAGAGAAACGAGGAACTGCGAGTGGCTATGACCGAGGGGATTGCATTTTGGTCGACGACGCGTCAAGCGGAAGCGATACGCAATGGCGAGATCTCGAGTCGAGATTTATTGGAGTTATTGATCGCAAGAGTCGAAACGATTAATCCCGACCTAAATGCGGTAATCACCCTCGATCTTGAGGGCGCTCGGAGCCTAGCTGACGAGGCCGATGTGAAGTTGAAGAATGGTGACGTGGTCGGCCCTCTTCACGGGATCCCTATCACTATCAAGGATGCGCTTGAAACCGAGGGACTACGATCAACGGGTGGCGCGACTGAGCTACACAATAATATTCCCTCAAAAGATGCCGGTGTCGTAGCGGCCGTGAAAGAAGCGGGCGCTATTGTCTTCGGTAAGACGAACCTGCCGAGATGGTCGGGTGATATCCAAGCCTTCAACGAAATGTTTGGGACAACGGTGAATCCTTGGGACGGTGAACGCGTGCCGGGAGGGAGCTCTGGCGGGGCGGCTGCAGCCGTTTCAGCCGGTCTTTCGTCCTTTGAGATCGGTACAGATATTGGTGGATCGATTAGGTTCCCGGCGTCGTTTTGTGGCGTCTTTGGACACAAACCGAGTTGGGGGGTCGTCCCCTCGACTGGATATCTGGATCACGAGACCGGTGGCATCATCGAGGCTGACGTTAACGTTCACGGGCCCATTGCGCGATCGGCGGACGATTTAGAAATGCTCCTAAAGATCCTCATCAGAAAAGAAGGCCCTTTGGTAACCGCGTTGGCTCCACCACCGGACGACCTGAAAAACCTTAAGGTCGCGGCTTGGCTAGACGATCCATTTTGCCCGGTCGATACGAAAGTGCTCACTGTCATGGAAGCGGCCGTAACTAGCTTGGATAAAGCGGGCATATCGGTGGATCGAAATGCCAGACCGGACGTTGATCCCGAAGATGCATTCGCGCTAGGTGCTTGGCTCGTGTCCGCGGCAATGGTTCAGTCTTTACCTCCAGAAACACTCGAAGGGCTCAATGTCGAAGGTGCTTCGTCAAAAACGACGCATCGAGAATGGTTGGATAGACATGCTAAAAGAGAGGCCATTCGGGATAAGTGGGCCGAGTTTTTTGAAGAGTTCGACGCGGTGATTATGCCGATCAGTTTTGTACCTCCGTTTCGACATAACCAAGAGGGAGATTTTGGAACCCGCACTTTGGTTTGTAACGGCGAAGAAAGGCCGTACGCAGACTTGGTGCGTTGGACGATCCTCACAGGTATGGCATATCTCCCGGCAACGACGCCACCCATAGGATTCGATGATGAAGGTCTTCCCATCAGTTTTCAGGTTGTCGGACCCTACGGGGGCGATTACACGACGATCCGATTGGCGGGATTAATCGCGGAACTTTCTGGGGGCTACCAGCCTCCGCCGTGAAGTCCCCTCATTCTGAAGAACAAATGAAATGTTAATTATTTAAGCGAGGCGAGCGCATGGATGAAGATGAGAAGTACCTCTTTGATTTAAGGGGATACCTAGTCGTGAAGAACGCCTTATCCGTGGGACAAATCGAGGATTTATCCGAAAGGCTTGAGCAACGGCGAAATATGGAGGAAGAAGGAGAAAGGAACGGTCGAATTACTAGGGCGGGTTCGGATCGTACCCGGTTTGACGATCCAGACGACCCCGCGTGGTCTGCAAGATCACTTCTCGAGTGGAGCGGAACATATATCGATCTCATCGATTTGCCGACTATTGCTCCGTATCTGGAGACGTTGCTCGGCGTTAACTATCGACTGGATCATGACTATCTGAACATCAATAATGCGGAAAGCGCTCATAAATTGTATTTGCATGGTGGCGGTCAAGGGGCGGGTGGTCCCCACGACCTAGTCGGTGCAACCGATGGTGGCCAATGCTATTACCGCTACAGCAACGGGCGATTTTTTAATGGGTTGGTGGCGGTTGCATTTGAACTGGATGATGTTCAAGCAGGTGATGGGGGTTTCGCTTGCGTCCCAGGGAGCCATAAGGCGAATGTTGGGCTTCCGGACGACTGGCGGGTAAGTGAACGACAGAAAGATATCCCCGGATGTGTTGACCGAGTTGCGGCCTCCGCCGGCGACGCGATTATCTTCACTGAAGCCTGTTCCCATGGCACGGTGCCGTGGCAAGGTGATAAAGAACGCCGAACGATTTTCTACAAGTACTGTCCACATGCCGTTGCTTGGAGTCCCTGTTATTACAACTCAGATAACTACGGCGATCTCACCGAAATTCAACGGTCTATATTGATGCCACCAAGCGCGTGGGGACCCCATAGCCATACCGAAGCGATATGGGGACGGGCTCAATCGGAACAAGCAGAGCTTAAGCGATTACGGCAGGAGGTCGCTGACATACGCGATAGGTCTTGAGGCTCTTCCAGACGTTAACGCGTTTGAGCAGGTGCGAAATCCCAAACCCCGTCGAATAGTTAGAGTGCCCGATTAGTCCGGCTCATCCCAGCTCTGAACGAGCCAGATCTTTCGCCAATCTCGCAAACGTCTGATGCGGCCCTCTCGAAAAGTTACTCGCGCGTTCGAAGGATCGGATGAATAGTGCCAGATTGCCCGCGGCGCACGGTTGTGTCGCGATTGAATATCTATCTTCATGGGGTTGCCGAGTAGCGCCTTGACCTCATCTTCTGCCATACCCTCTTGAAGTAACCGCCAATTTGTTCGGATTTCGTGAGGCTTGGCTCGCGATTGACGGTCGACGGTCTTAGGTGGCTTGCTAGATCCAGTGGCTGGGAGCCGCGGTGTTTCAGTAATCGCGGTCTTCGGTTGATCTCCCGATCGTGTTGCCGGCTGCGCCGCGGGTTGAGAAGTTGCGATGGCGGGCGGCTCTCGAGATTGTGTCGATGGCTCCCGCCTCAGATTGTTCCTGTCGCCATGACAAGGAAAGGCCGCTGACAATGCATCCAACACCAATACCGCGGCACTTTCGTCCAGCCGGGCCGGATAATTCTTGAGATATTCCGTCACGATTCCCATCTTGTTAGCCAAGCTTGAGTCGTCGTCAGGTTTTGGACAGTGGAATTTAGTCGCCTTCTGAAAAGCGTCCATAGAAGGCCACCCATTCTTTCTTAGTTCGCGGGATGAAATGGCATTGCTTTCGATCAAGGGCGATAGAACATTTTGCAAGAAATAAGCTTGGGTGTTGCTGACGGCCTCAATGTAGCAGGCGCAGCACGCCTCTTTTTCAGTCGAGTCTACGTTCGTGACATCACGTGGTTTATCAAAGGCTACTTCGCAACTTTCGAGCAAAGTTGCACCGCGCTGCGCTACGACGTCGTTAGCAACGAGCGGAGCAGATAACAAAACGATTAGTAGTGAGCAGATATCTAGTTTGCCCAGACGGCGTTGTTCAGGTCCGTTTCGACCAATCGAAGTTGCCCGCAAAGCACAGATGGTCATTCGCTTGGGTGATCCACAAGTGTCCACGTAACGCCACAACAATCCATTGAATCGAATTTCCTGTCACAACCAGGGGCTGCCCACAGATCGACGCCGACAACGCCCGTCTTTTCGTTGGGTTGAGGTTCGATGAATCGCATCGTCTGCCCTCCCGATAGGCGAAGAACCGTGGGCTCTTCCAAATTGATCGAGCATCCTGCACCGAGTCCATTCATCCATCTCTGACAGACCTCCTCGGGATCGCCATCGCGTGGCGCGATTTCGACAGCCGCGAAACCGGTCGTAACTTGTCCGTGAGGACGAACGTCCACGTCGCTCTGCCATGTATTTCCTGCTGGGAAGTAAGTCCCTTTGTTTCTAGGGAACTCATCCTGGCCTGGCCAATTTTCTTGAATCTCCGCGAGGGTTCCAAAATCCACAGGATGAAATTGAACGTTTACACCAGAGACGGTGTCAGGGACCTTTGGTAGTGGTTCGCCCAATACATAGTGCCCGGATTCGACACCCGCCAAACCGGTACCGGGTGATCCCGGACAGACGTTCCAATCCCCAGCCACGATGCCCCGGCCTGAACCCTGCGCGGCCATCGATCGCGAAGCCAAAGAAACGTCGGGAACCTGCACGATCGCCATGTAACCGCAGTCGCCTTGACGCTCGAGAAGCCTGGTCTGGGTCGATGATTTATTCCACGCGATGTCGGTTGGACAAACTGTTTCGAGAAACGAATCGCCCAACCGAATGTGTGTGTTGTTGAGGTACCCTCCCGCGGCCATTCGTGGGTCCCTGAAGACTACGGGCGCATCGAAGGCTGTCGTGAGCATGCTCGACGTCCACTCCAGATCTCTAGCGAGCAGGCAGATCTGACGGAGGCGTAGTACTGGATCAGCCGTCATTCTGGGTAGCTCCGTGCATACTTAGAGACTTCATGGGGTTGGTCGCCTCCTATAGAAGAGACTGAGTAGAGCAACATAAAACGTTACTCGATGGCAAACGCACATCTGTTCGGGTTCGACTATTGTTGAAAGTGAGGCATGACTTCGTTCACGAATAAGTGAAGCGAGTCCATGGTCTCCTCGTGCGTGAGGTTTCCCCAGGCGAAAGACAACGTCAGATACTCGATTCCTGTTTCCGCAACTAGAAGTTCGATTTGCTCGACAGCGTTCTCCGGAGCAGCGGCAACGAGTACCCCGAGTTTCAGAGCGAGGTCCGTATCGCCGCCGAGGCTCGGGTCGGTGAACGGTATGTCATAACGCTCAAACAGCGTCACCAGATTTCGGTGATATGCGGGAAAGGCTTGATGGACCCTTTCGACCGCAGCTTGCTTGGATGAAGCGAGGTAAATATGCAGTGTCGCGCCGATGACAGGGTCTAGCACGCCAGGATTCCAGTCGGCTTCAGGTTGCTCAAGCTGCGTCCGATAATGCGACATAGCATTCTTGATTGCTTCAGGAGGTCCTCCTGTGATGGTGTTAAGGCGATGCTTTCCTGCGTAATCGACGTTACCTGGGTACCAGAAGCCAGGCTGTGGTTTCTGCAGCGGTCGATGTGGGATAGAGACGTTTTCGAATACATGGTTATCGCCAGAGAAACTAAAGGTCGGTTTAGCCAAGCCTGTTCGTAGAATCTCGAACGCTTCCTCGAAGCGATCGCGGGCAGTTTCAGGATCCTCCCCCCAAAGGCTATGTTCGGCTGGCGATATGCCTTTGCCGATTCCGATTTCAAGACGGCCATTAGAGAGATGATCGAGCATGCAGACTTCCTCGATAAGTCGCAGCGGTTCGTAGAATGGCAATAACAAGACGAGAGAACCTAGGCGGATTCGCTTGGTGCGTTGTGATGCTGCAGCGAGAAACACGGTGCCTGAAGGAGCGGCGTCGAGGGGTATGAAATGGTGCTCGGCTTTGTGATAGCACCAGAACCCGGCTTCGTCGGCGAACTCCAACATACGTAAACGCTCTTCATATAACTCGGCGAGGCTACCGGAACGAAATTCCATGTGGTCGAAGATGCCAAAGCGCATGAGGCTTAACTCGACTCGGAAGGCACTACTTGCATTACAAATGGCTTCTCACGGGTGCTCGTTGTGTTCGGTTGTCACTCGGTATTCTAGATTTTCGCTATACGGGGGTCGTAAAACCCTAACGAGCCGTGCATTGGGTAGCCCACCAATTCTCTAACTTCGTCGGACATGTTCTTGGCGAGAGAGGGTGGCAAATTCAGGTATTGGTTTTCTTCTTGACGCAACCAACCCAGTGAATACGAAAGAATAATTCCGTAACGCCATTCCTTCGAATTATTGGCCCCTGCAGCGTGAAGCGTCCCGCCCAGCCAAATCATGACTGAACCTTCTGGCATTTCCGCTTGTGCGATTTCGTCCGCTGTTGCCTGTCGGTCGGCATCCCAGCGATGACTTCCAGGCACGAGTAACGTGGCACCGTTGGATGGTGTGAAGTCACTCATGGCCCACATCGTAGCTATGACTAAGTTTGGTCTTGGTATTTCAAAGAACGGAAAGGCGTCCTCTTCACGATGCAAGACTTGCTTCCTGGCCCCAGGGCCTATATTAACTACCGCCGAAACATGCAGTTGGAACCGTTCGCAGTTGTCTCCGAGATGATGCTCACAAAGAGACTGAATGGTGGGATGCGTCGCCATCTTTTGGGCGCTTTTCGATCTAGCGATTAACGCCGGTAATCGTTGAGTCTTGGCGGGATAAAAATCCTCAGCGGAATCTTCCTCCTGGAAACGAGTCTCTCCCATCGGCTCAACCAGTTCACCTTTTACTGCTTGAGTCGCCTCTACGGACTGGGCGTTTCGAATGACCGCGCAACCAGATTCATCCAATGCCTCTTTAACCAAACTCAAATCGACGTTCGATTCAAAAACGGGTATTTCAGTGTTAGTGGGCATGCTTTCCAATCTCCGGTTAGGAGGAGTAATAATTGTTCAAGGATTTCACTGAGATCTTCGGAATCTTTTCCAGATCGTTACAACATCAAGTGAATGGTTCGTATGGCTATTCACGAAAGGTGATTCATGTATGAATGTGCCTTAATCGAACTGACCACGAGGCGCTTTCGCGAATTTTGCCCAATCAGGACCGCTAGCGTCCCACCCATAGCCTTGTTCCTGACCTAGTAGGCGCAACATGAGAGGATTGTTTGCATGCCGCTCGATGAACTCTGGTGGCACGTACTCACCAAACCGCTCCTGGGTAACGACATAATGACGGGCGAAATAAGTAGCTAGATTCATGCGGATGCCGGGTACGGTCCGTTCGAAGGACCCGTGCCAGGTATTACCGTGCCAGACGACGGCGTCACCGGGCTCCAAATCCATCGCAACCGCGTTGGGGTTGCCATGGTCACCGCCCAACATGATTTCGTCGGATCGTGGCTGTCGGCACAATCGATGACTTCCGGGAACCATGCCGAGTGCGCCCGCTTCTTCGCTGTATGGCGTCAGTGCATAGTTCACGTTGGCGACCTGCGAGGTCATCGAAAAGGGGGCGGGCATGCCGTTACCGTTGTCCGAATGCAGTGGCAAACACGCTCCGCCAGGGCCTTTGAAATGGCAGGTCATGCTCGAAAGTTTGGAGCTTCGCCCTAGGAGATAATTAATCAGTGCGAGCGGCTCCGGAGCCAGTGCAATGTCCTCAAATACTTCGTCTTCAAACAGGAGGTAGTGTGCCAAAGAGATGCCGTTGAAAACTTCACCGGATTCGTTCTCGACATCTACCGCCGCGCCAGTTTTTCGCTCCATGGCCCGAACAATGGCTTGCCGGGCTCGCGTAACTAGGTCGGGCGAGATCGCAGCTTTGACGGTGGTGTAACCGATCGATTCGAGTTCAGCAAGATTCGCATTTAAGCCAAGAGAATCTATTTCTGAAAGGGTCGTTTCCCGCGAGACCTTGTCGGGGTCTGCTTGATGAACGCCTGCACCTAATGATTTGGCACGGGACGCCTTCACGTCTTCGTAACTTAATCTTTGTTCAGCCATCGCGGGGCCTCGGTTCATCTCATGGTCAAGAATCATACTCCAGAAGAACGTAGCCCAAACCACACGTGCTGGCTACCGGCTCGATTGTGCATTCCTCCCCTGGGCATCGTCGGCATGAGAGGTCAGGTTGTCATCGCGGAAAAGATGTATACCGAAAATCCATTCGTCACGAGCGCAAGTACCGTTACCTAGGCGTCGGTGATAATCTCCATTCGAGTATCCGTGGGGAGCGGGAATGATTCGTACGGCAGTTCTTTTGCTATTTCTAACGGTTGGCACGAACGCCGATGTTCAGCCCGAGAGCGTAGGGGAGACCCTGTTAACCGAGCCCCAAGACAGCTGGTTTATCGCTAAAGGTACGCTAGGCCCAGGTTATATTTTCGACGGTCGGGATGGGACCATGAAAGGCTTGCTTTCGTTGTCGCCATGGACCCCGTCCGTCGTGAGACATCCAGACCGAGCCGAGCTGTACGCCGCTGAAGTTCACTATTCGAGAACGTATCGCGGGGAACGAACCGACATTGTGTCGGTTATTGATCACGCGACGCTAACGCCGGTCGCCGAGATACCTATACCGAACAAGATCGCCTCGTTAACGTTTCCACGGTACTTAAGTCTGCTATCTGATCGCCGTCTATTGACGGTCTTTAATATGACGCCGGCGCAATCTGTCAGCATTGTGGATACGCAGTCCCGCAGTTTCCTGACTGAACTCTCAACGCCGGGTTGTGCGTTGACCATGCCCGTTGAAAATCGAGGGTTCCTAATGCTATGTGGGGACGGCACGCTTCAGCTGGTACGCCTTGATAGCAAGGGACAGGAGGTTTCGAGGGTTCGAAGCGGTGCTTTTTTCTCAGTTGAAAATGATCCGGTGTTTGATCAACCAGTTTCCTTAGGTGATAGCTGGCAATTCATCTCGTTCGAGGGACTCGTATACGAGGCCAGTGTCGACGGTGACATCATAAGCGTGACCGAACCATGGTCTGTGATGTCGGATGAAGACGTTGGTTGGCGAGTCGGCGGACGGCAGATCATTGCCGTCAGTGAGATGCATGATCTTTTGACCGTGATGGTCCACCAAGGTGGAATCGACACCCATGAAGATCCCGGTACTGAATTTTGGGTTTTTGACCGAAGTTCCAAGCGTCGAATAGCCAGGGTTCAAGTCGAGGCACCCATCAATAGTATGTTAGTTACGGCGGGCGACACCCCCCTTTTGATCGCCAGTCGCGCGCTGGAACCTGTCGTTGACGTCTACGACATCATCACTACCAAGAAACAGCGCTCGATTAACGCGGGCGAAGTTGTCGGTCTCTTGCTGCCGTATTGACGATGGATCCGCTCGTCACTGCCGTTATCGCATTCGGTTTTGCCGTGCTGTTTGGAACAGCTGCGATGACGAAATTGCGCGATTTCGAGCGCTTCCGATCCGCGTTACGCAACTACGCCTTATTCCCGTCATCACTCGAGCCATTGGTAAGTGTAATGATCGTCTTCGTTGAGATCGTGCTAGCCATGGGTTGGCTGCTTGGTTTCTATATGGCGCCGACCGCGATCGCTTCGGCGCTATTGTTGGGTCTTTATGGCGCGGGTATGGCGACGAATTTGGTTCGAGCGCGATCCTACATCGACTGCGGTTGTGGTAGAGCCGAGCAACCGTTGTCTTGGGCTCTGGTCGTCCGGAATGCTCTTTACATGACCGCAGCGCTGGCAGTTTTAATACCCGCAAACGAAAGAACGTTAGGTTGGTTCGACATGGGGCTAGCGACATTCGCTTTATTGATTCTGGTGCTGATGGAGCGAACTGCAATGGCGCTTCTAGCGAACATGTCTCAGACGGCGGCTTGGCGAACATGAGCGAATTAATGGTCGCCTCTAATACGCTGTTGTGGGTCCTCGTGCTGGCACTTACGGTAATGGTGTTGGCGCTGGCACGACAGATCGGTGTTCTGAATGATCGCGTGGCCCCGGCCGGGGCTTTGACGCCGACCGGCGGACCCAAAATTGGTGAAACAACTAACGCTGTTCAAGTGCGCGATTTAAGCGGCACCGACGTGACGATCGGAGGTGAAGGAAAGGATTTAACGACATTGTTGATGTTTGTTTCGCCCACATGTCCCGTATGCAAAACGCTCGTTCCGACGGCGATGTCGCTTGCCAAATACGAGGGCTTTCACTTGTTGTTCGCCAGCGATGGTGACTCAATCGATGCCCATCGGTCGTATATTAAAGATATGGGAATTGATGAAGATCGATACGTCCTTTCTGAGGCGCTTGGGATGGAATATCGGGTCAGTAAACTACCGTTCGCGGTGCTTATCGATTCGGATGGGACACTCGCCAGCCTGGGGCTTGTAAATACTCGTGAGCATCTGGAAAGCCTCGTTGAGGCCATGCGCACAGGGGTGGCGACAATACAGGAATACGTGGGTTCGTATGTTCCTGAACCGGCAAAGGAGGCTTGAAATGATCGACAGGTTACGCGGTATTGGCACCAGAATATCGAGCTGGTTGGATCGTAGGACTCTCAGCACGACGACTTCGTTAGCGCGAAAAACGTCTCGTCGAGGGTTTGTGAGTCGTACCGGTACCATTCTGTTAGGCACGAGCGTGTTACCTCTGCTGCCAGTGTCGCGGGCGTTAAGCGCAGACCTCAATGAGATTGGAGACCCGACGAGTTGTGATTATTGGCGCTATTGCGCTCTTGGGGGGACGCTATGCTCTTGTTGCGGTGGCAGCATGAACAGTTGTCCGCCAGGTGCCGAGCCGTCGCCCGTAACGTGGGTTGGCACCTGTAACAATCCGGTCGACGGTAAGGACTACCTCATTTCGTATAACGATTGTTGCGGTAAGGCGGTCTGCGCGCGTTGTTTCTGCCACAACACCGAACGCGATAAGCCCGTGTACTTCCCGAGCAAGAGCAACGATATCTTGTGGTGCTTCGGAGTGGAGAGCAATGCGTACCACTGCACGGTCGCAGTGGTTTTGGACGAGGTTTCTGTGCCTGCCGGAACCGATTGACTAGCTCGTGCTTTGTTTCCGGGTCCTGGCTTTATTGATAAGTCTTCACGCCGCGTACGCGGTTGCTGATGCAAGAATCAATTATTTACTGCATTGCTCGGGATGCCATCTTCCCAACGGGGAAAGTGCTCCCCCTGAGGTTCCCTCGCTTCGCGATCAATTGGGCGCGATCGCGTCGTCTTCGGTAGGTCGTGACTATCTCGCCCGAGTTCCTGGTGCGGCACAAACCCCGCTCTCCGATTCAGAATTAGCGGAAGTGCTTAATTGGGTGCTTCGCGAATTCAACGCGCAATCGTTACCCGAATCGTTTGTTCCACTGACGGCTTCGGAAGTCGCGCAATCGAGACAGAACGTACTCGTTGATCCAGAGGGTTACCGAAAACGGCTTTGGCCATCCTCGGAAGACGTGAACCGTAATCGATCGATAGAACCCTACCGTGAATGAGGCGACGCCGATGATCGGTCGCATTGAGTGAGTTCGCTTCTTTTCAATCGGCTCGACGAAAGTAATGATGTTGGCGCGGATGTCCCCAAGCTGGGGAGACGACTTAAGTGAGGTGGGGAAAAACCTTTGGCAAAGGGATCGCCCATGGCTCGGTCGCCGATCAGATATCTGAAGAACCTGCGTTTTTATATCGACCAATACTCTTGGCGTCGGCATCTCTTGGCATGTTGTCGATCCTACTTCCTATTTATGCCCGTCAATTGGGAGCGTCTGCTACCGCAATCGGGGGCTTATTTAGCGTCTTTACGGGAGTGCTTTTAGTCGTTAGACCCCTGACGGGTTGGGCACTCGATCACTACGGACGCCGTCCTCTACTTCTGCTGGCCTTAGCCAGTTACGTGGCTTGTATGTTGGTGTTCGGTCGAAGTATTGACCTACCGTACCTATACGCGGGGCGCGTACTCCACGGCATCGGTGCCGCCATCATGTGGTTGACGTTGCGGACAGTGGTTGCCGACACCGTACCCGACCAGCACCGTGCCAGAATTATGGGACGTCTGACGGAACAAGGCGCGCGCGGGAGTATGTTTGGCGCATTTTTCGGATTTACCTTACTCGGATTTCTCCCTTTGGCAGCGGCATGGCAATGGTCGTTCCTCGGCTATGCCGGACTTTCACTTATTGCCTTGGTACAGACTTGGCGTCGGGTACCCGAGACGAAGGCTGATGGACAACCGGGCGTAGTCTCGCCGTGGGACATCAGCGCGATAGCTCTCTCGGCTCTGGTCGCAGTAGTCGCGTTGGCTGAAGCGCTCATTGGTCCTGTTTTTCTGATTCTTCTGACAGATCGTTTTGAACTGGATCCAATAATGCTTGGTACAGTTATGGCGGGAGGGATTCTTTACGCGTTTCTTCCGTCCCGAACTGGTGCTTGGGGCGATCGGATTGGCCGTTATAGGGTCGTTGTCTTTGGTCTGGCCTTGGCCGCCTTCGCCAACGGGAGTTTTCCGTTTCTGCCATCAGTTTGGGTGTTGATACTCGTCTACACTGTTTTGGTCGCTGCGTGGTGCATGGTCACCCCGCAACTCGATGCGCTCATTACGTCTCGAACCTCACCACTCAACCGGGGACGTACCGTAGCGCGTTATGAATTTGTTAGGGGGGCTGGGGCAGCTTGTGGCCCGCTGGTCGGCGGTTGGCTCTACGACGAGTGGCACGTTGCCGCGCCGTTTATTACGAATAGCTCGCTGTTGTTATTAACAGCGGTGATGACGATGGTGGTTGCCGTCTACTCGCGAACGAAACGAGCGGCTGGATCTAAACGCAGTTAAGTCCGCGAGTTCTGACGCCTATGAGGTGCTTTTGGATCTATTCTTGAGACGTCGTCGTATGCTTATCAGCCATCGAGCCGTATATAGGCTTGGTATTTCTTTTCCGCTTAGTATCAGTTGACCGCAGGTCTGACGAGGGAAGTGATATGAACGAATTATGGAGACGCTCAGCCACCGAGCTTGCTGAACTTATTCGCCGAGGTGAGGTTTCCAGCCGCGCGGTTGTTGAGGCCCACTTGGCGCGAATCGGTGACGTTAACGATGATGTCAACGCTGTCACGATGACGCTAGAGGAAAGCGCGTTAGCCCTAGCGGATGCTGCCGACGCGGCTGACGCTATCGAACGTTTGCGCCCGCTACATGGCGTACCGTACACGATCAAAGAGAACATCGACTTGGTTGGGACGCCGACAACCCAGGGACTACCGTCGCTCGCTGATGCGATCCCGAGCACCAACTCACCAATTGTGGATCGCATGAATAGCGCGGGCGCAATTCCCATCGCGCGGACGAACCTGCCCGAGCTCGGATTACGTATTGATACAGAGAATCCTCTCCGTGGACGAACTTTTAACCCGTGGGATAGGAACCTTACCCCTGGTGGTTCGAGTGGAGGTGAGGCTGCGGCCATCGCGACGGGCATGTCACCGATGGGTCTCGGCAACGATATCGGCGGGTCTTTAAGAAACCCTGCCTACTGCTGTGGTATCGCATCATTGAAGCCAACGGCTGGACGCGTACCTTTCGCTATCGAAGGCGAAGTAGGCGGTTTGGGTGCTGCCAGCATGGAGTTCGTGTCGGATGGACCTATGGCACGAACAGTTGCGGATTTACGGCTTGGTCTATCCATTATCGCGGGTCGCCACGCGAAGGACCCAAGGACCGTGGACGTACCGTTAACAGGCCCTGTGCCTAACCCGTTAAGAGCGGGCATTGTCACCGCGATACCGGGATGCGAATTACCACCGGCCACGATTGCAGCAATCGAGAGGTCTGGAGAGATTCTCTCCAATCAAGGTTGGGAAGTAATACCGGTAGAACCGCCAGAAACTGAGCTCGTGTTGGATGTTTGGGGAAACATCTTGCTAGAAGGTATGGCTGACGGTCTTGAGGAAATGAGTAACGTGATTTCACCGGAACTACATCAACAACTAATCGAAGTGGAGAAATACTTTAATCCTGGAAGTGGGTCGCTCAACGCAATGTTAGGTGAGCGCCAACGATTACGAGTGATTTGGTCGAAGTTTTTGACGGAATATACCGTCATAGTCGGCCCGACATGGACCAACCTACCGTTTCCCTGTAATGCCGATTTGGCTCCGGGCACGGGTGCTGAACTCGTGATCAACACGTTGCGGTTTATCACACCGGGAAATGCATTGGGTATCCCTGGATTGGCATTGCCTACCGGAATCGCAGACGGTTTGGCCACAGGGATCCAGATTTATGCAGATCTCTGGCGGGACGACCTTTGCTTACTTGCGGGAGAATGCATAGAGCGGGAGGTGGATACGATTACGCCGATCGATCCAAGGATTCGGTAGATCTTGGGATGAGTGTTCCACTGGAGTCCGGCAATTGGTGAATTGGGTAAAAGTCATTCTCTGGAGTGCGGCGATAGCTTACGGTGTTGTATCCCTCTTTCTCGTTCTTTATGGGACTCTTTCGGACCTCGGAATGGCTTTTTTACCACTCGGTATTGGTTTAGTGGGGCTGTCCTTTTACATCAAGGCGTACAGGAAGCGTCTCTTTCCGATCGGTCTGGTTCTTCTTCTTTTAGGTATGTTTTTATCGTTAGGACGATTCGGGCAGGTGTTGTTTTAAGTTCGCCCGGTCAGGGAATGGGTTAGCCAGTCGGCGAGTTCTTAATCTTGCTGCTAGGATAATTAATCTAGCGACAATGGAGCCGGCAGTCATGACCAACCCCTTCAGAGATAACGCTCAGCGTGACGAATTTCTTACCCAGCCACGGCTCGCGATTTTGATAACCAACGACGATCCCGGTGTACCGATCGGCGTTCCAGTTTGGTTTGAATGGACCGGGACGAAAGTGCAGATGTTTGCGGGAAAAGAAACGCCCAAGATCGATCGCATCAAGCGTGACCCGAATGCCTCGGTACTAGTCACCAACGCGGTTGGGGAGCGCGAGGCTTGGGTGGCATTTGATGGCCCGGTCGATGTCGGTGATGAGGGGGCCATTGAGCTCGCCACCCGTCTTGCCGATCGATACTGGGATTTGGGTAACAAACAGCTTCGCGCCGTGCTTTCTTCGTGGCAACAAGCGCCGGAGTCTTTTTGCCTACTTACGCTCAAGCCCGAGAGAATTCGAGCAGGCCAGTAAATATCATGAGGCCTCTCAGTACGTCCAGCATTCTAAAATGGATCGAATTAAACGTTTTATAACAAAGATATACAGTCTATAAGTTATGTCTATTCTAGATATTAGAACCGTAGCGCCAATGCATATGCGCGGTTATTAATTACCTCGTAAAAAGATCGTCCTCTGCTCTAAAACTAAGATATGGTTAACGCAAACCGAAGGAGGGAATCAGTCCATGCCATACGAAATCAAGCGATTCCCGTACGACGGCACGATCGATGCCGACGGACATGTTTTAGAACCACCTGATCTGTGGGAAACGTACCTCGAAAACGAATTCAAGGAACGCGCGTTACGTATCAAAGTCGACGACGTCGGTCTCGAGTATCTCGAGATCAATGGAACTCCTTCCAAGTTCACGAGTAAGGGTAGCCTCGGCATTATGGGAGCGATGGGCGAAGAAAATTTAATGCCGAGTCCAGATCGTCGGTACGCGGATAGCATGCCGTTCGGAGCTTGTAACGCCTCCGACCGTATATCGTTAATGGACCAGGAAAATCTTGAGTGTGTCTTGCTGTATCCGACGATCGGGCTTTTATGGGAAGTCGAAGAGACTGACCCATCGATCAGCTTGGCGTACGCCAGGGCCTATAACCGATGGATCGCCGATTTCTGCCGGAACTCCGGCGGTCGGTTGGTGCCCATTGCCATGCTCACCTTATTGGACCCAAGCGGGTCGGCCGAGGAGCTTGAGCGGGCGGTCAAAGATGGTTGCCGTGGTTGTTGGGTAAACCCGTTTAACCATAACAAAGTGATTCATGGGCATTCCGATCACGACGTATTATTTCAGAAGTGCGTTGAGCTAGACGTGCCGTTGGCTATCCATCCAACTTTCCATCCATACGGTACCGCCAGTGGCATATTCGACTGGCCGGCCCAAGGGGTCGGTATGGCAGGCATGATTTGGCTTCGCTCGATTGTGCAGCAAGCCCTAATCTCGTTTTTTGCGCTGGGGACCCTTGATCGCTTTCCCTCGCTACGATTGGGTATATTGGAAGCGGGCTCGGGTTGGATTGGTCCGTTGCTCGATCGCCTGGATGCCTATTCGGCTTCGATGAACATGGCGGGTAAAAGGCCCTCCGTCAGAGAGTACTTCCAACGTCAATGCTTTATCTCAGGGGACCCCGACGAAACGGCGGCGCCATTCATCGTGGACCACGTTGGCGCTGATAATTTCATGTGGGCAACGGATTATCCGCATCCAGATCACCCGCATACGTGGGTAGATGATCTGACCAGTTACGCGGAATGTTTGAGTTCAACAACGCGAGACAAAGTACTTGGGGGAAACGTAAAACGTATATATAAATTGGATTACGAACTTCACCCGCGACGAACTGAACGTGTCGCTTCGGGCTGAGCCGCGAACTTGAGATAGGTCTGGCGACGAGGGGGCTATTTGTCTCGGATCGGAAATAAAATGACCAGCATTGAAGATGCGGTCGCTACCATAATGCCAGGTGACGTCGTCCACGTTGCCCCCTATTCGACGACGCCCTACAGTTTGTGTGCGGGGTTAAAGATGCGTGTCCAACGGGGCGACCTTAGCGGTATCCGAGTCGATCATCCGGCGGCATTCTTTTCCTGGACCGACGAAGGCATGGTCGGTGCGGTCGAATTACACGACAACTACGCGACGCCGCCAAATAGGGCAGCTTGTCATGCGGGCGAAATGGAATACTTGCCTGTTGGCATATGGCAAAGTTACGAAATTCCGGTCGGTTTTCACCAAAACCCCGACGTTTTCTTGGTTCCAGTTTCTCCACCCGATGAGCAGGGTTTTTGCAGCTTCGGGCACGGTGTGTGGCTTTCTAAAGCAGTCGCTCGCCGGGCCAAACGCATCATCGCCGAGATCCGTCCGGACTTCATTCGTACCTTCGGCGATAACTACATTCACGTCGACGAAATCGATCTATTTGTTGAAGCTGACCCCACCGATGTCGCCAACCTCGAGGCACCGGAGCCCTCGGCGGAAGAGGTTGCACAAGTCGAGGTAATCAACACGTTGGTTGCTGCTGAACTTGTCAACGATGGCGATACGCTGCAGATGGGTGTTGGTACAGTTTCCGGCGCGCTGGCCAACTACTTGGGGTTTCGCAATGACCTCGGGATTCAAACCGAGCTTATCACCGGTGGCGTCGCGGCTCTTGTTGCACAGGGTGTTGTTACCGGCGCGAGAAAATCACTCAACCGGCACAAAGTCGTCGGTTCGGCTTGTGTTGCACTCGATCAGGAAGAGTTGAACCAGATTCATATGAATCCACATTTCGAGCTCTATGACTTTGGCTACACTGATGATCTACGGCACCTGATACAGCAGGAGAATTTTGTCGCTGTAAACAATGCGCTCATTGTTGATCTAACCGGACAAGTCTCAGCCGAAGCGCTTGACCATCGGCCGTACACGGGTGTTGGGGGGCAAACCGTATTCATGATCGCCGGCGCTTACTCGAAGGGCGGAAAATCGATCAGTGTCACGCCGTCTAGTTCGGTGCCAACGGCCACCGGCAAGCGCGTGTCGCGAATCGTGCCTACCTTCAGCGCCGGGGCCGCGGTAACCGTGCCTCGGACGTACGTGGATTACGTGGTTACCGAACATGGTATTGCGGAGCTGCGGGGGAAGACGTTGAAAGAGAGGGCCGCGGCGCTACTGGAAGTCTCCCACCCCGAATTCCGTGACGAACTTAAGACAGAGGCAATCAGCTTATACGGACTATAGGCAACCTTTTCCGTCAAACTTCTGATAGATATTGCTCTAATGAGCTATCCCGAGTACCGAACCTGCATGCGTTTAATGCTGTTGAGAAAATTGGATCGCATACGATCCACCTCACCCAATACCGTGATATCGGGAAAGCGCTTGAGTAACTCTTCCAAACAGACGGTGAGTTGAATTTCTGCTAGGCGCCAGCCAATACACAGATGCTGTCCATACCCGAAACTCAAATGTCTCGGGCCGTTGCGCGTGACATTAAAAGAAAAGGGATCGTCCCACTTGTCTTCGTCTCGATTTCCGGACATGTACCAAAGTGCAAGGCAGTCGCCTTTTTTGATGATCTTTTCACCTACCTTGGTATCTTCGAGTGCGGTACGCCGCATATAGACCACGGGCGCGACCCAGCGAATGATCTCGTCGATTGCATCCGGAATAAGAGACGGATCATCAATGAGTTTTCGTCGTTCTTCGGGATACTGACTCAACGCCAAGACGCCACCGCTGATGGAGTTCCTAGTTGTTTCATTACCAGCGACAACGAGCAAGATGAACGCGGAGACATAGTCGCCGAGCTCCATCGGTTTGCCATCGATCCTGGTATTCACGAGCATGGAGATTAAATCGTCGCCGGGGTTCTCTTGACGCGATTCACGAAGTGCTAAGGAGTATTGAAACAGCTCACCGAACACCGACATGACTTCGTCGCGCCCGATACGCATATCGGGATCATCGCCACCGATCATAATATTGGACCACTCAAATAGTTTTTTTCGGTCTTCTTGCTCGACTCCCAACAGTTCTGCAAGCATTTGGATCGGTAGTTCGGCAGCTACATTCGAAACAAATTCGCACTCGCCTCGACCGGCGATGGATTCGAGGATCTCAACACATCGCGTCCGAATCTCGGGGATTAATGCGTTCAATCGACCCGGTGCGAATCCGGGCGCGACCATCCGGCGGTGTTGTGTATGCGTCGGAGGGTCCATCATGATCATGCTGCTGCCCGACGTAAGGATCGAACCTCCGCCTCCGACCTCATCTTCTGAGGCACTTTCGAGGCTTTTTCGGCGCCTGCGCATCTCCGGCGATTCCAGCGTAATTCCCCCTAGGAGCCGGTCCGAACTAAAGGCTTTCGGATTCTTCGAAATGGACTGAATGTCGTCGTACTTCGTTATCGACCAAAATCCTTTGCCGCCATCAGGTTCTGGACACCATGCCACCGGATCTTCTCGTCGGAGTTCCGTAAAGATTTGATGAACCGCCTCTTGGTCGAGAAACGTTTCCGGTTCGGAAAGTGCGAGGCGTGCTTGATCGTTCATAGTAAGAAATCCATTTGAGTTCCCGGCAGAGGGCGCGAAATCAAAGAACAAAGGCCGCCAGAAGGAGAGGGAATATACACTCTAAACCGCAAAAGAAAACCGTTAATACGTACCCAATTGATACTAGTCAACAAGATGCTTACTTAGCAGAAAGATCCTCAAGAAATATCGGCCACGACTGGTTAGTAGATCATCGTTAGGCATCGGAACGAAGCTGGTTACTCGACACTTAGTGAGGCCGTTGTGTCCATTCTCGTTACCTTCAGTACAACGACAAGCTCGAGGGTGTTGTTTATAGATAACGGCGGCAATGCAATAGCGCTTACTGCACTCGACCACAACAACACCATTGACTATGCTCCTACAGGGCACACCACAAGGTGAGACATGAACGACGATGCGTACACGTTGATAACGGCGGATACCCACGCCGGCGCAAGCCATGCCCAGTATCGAGAATATCTAGACCCGGAATCCCGAGATGCGTTTGACGAATGGCGGGGTGGTTACAAGAACCCATCTCAGGAACATTACGGCAAGAAGAAAATGCGGAACTGGGATTTCGACATACGAACGAAAGACCAAAATAGTCAAGGCGTTGTCGGGGAAGTGGTTTTCCCGAACACCGTTCCTCCGTTCTACAGCAAGAGCATTGTGATTGCGCAACCGCCACGGCCCGATCAATACACGAAGTGTTTGGCCGGTATTCGTGCCCACAATCGCTGGCTGGTTGATTTCTGTGCCGAGGATTCGGACCGTCGCGCAGGGATCGGGTTGATTTTGCCAAATGATCTAGACGAGGCGATTAAAGATATAGAATTCATCGCAAAATCGGGTTTGCGGGGTGGAGTCCTACTTCCGCTGATTCCCCCGGACTGCAATTGGCTCCCGTCTTTATACGACAAGGCTTGGGATAGGGTTTTTGCGGCGATTCAAGACCACGACCTTGTGATCAATCAGCACTCAGGCCAGGGCTCGCCAGCGTACGGCGACGACTTGATCGGCGAAGCGCTATGGATGTCAGAAGTGACCTTCTACTGCCAAGCCGGTTTCCGACATCTGTTGATGAGTGGCGTGTTCGAACGATTTAACCGGCTCAAGTACATTCTTACGGAATCCGGCTGCGCCTGGGTCGGCCCGATGCTTGCGCAGCTTGATGGTATTCACCAAGGCATACAGCATGGCGCGATCGGCGAGATGCATTATGACGGTGAGTGGGTTCTTAAGGATCTGCCGAGTGAATACGCGCAGCGCAACTGTTGGTACGGTGCCAGTTTCCCAAGCAAGTCCGATCTGGATGGTATCGATAAGCTTGGAGCCGATCGCGTTCTTTGGGGAAACGATTATCCGCACTTTGAAGGCACCTTCCCTTATAACCTCGAGTCGTTAAGGCTTACATTTAAAGATCTTCCCGAACGCGAACGTCGCATGCTTCTCGGCGAGAACGCCGCGCAACTGTATCAATTTGATCTCGAGAAGCTTCGGCCGCGGGCCGAAAAGTACGGGCCCACTCCCGATGAAGTAAACACACCATTGTCACGAGATGAAATTCCACGCGACGCAACCTGTGGGCTCTTTCGCAACGCACTCTATGCTGCTGGTTAGCGGTCGCTAGCGATGGGAATGCCTGAGGAGATTGGAATCGTCGATACCATGATCGCGTTTCCAGCCACCGACTTTTCACAATACGATTTCATTAGGGCTCAACTGAAAGACGGTTCCACCGATATGGATTTCCCGGTGGAGTACATGTTCAAGAATGTGCCGAAGGAGTTGTACGGGAACAAGGACCCGATCTCGGTTACCTTGCACGAGATGGACCGGTTCGGTATCGAAGTCGGACTCATTGGCGTTGGAGGTGACGTCAGCCGTAGAGCTTTAGAGGATCATTCTGATCGATTTGTAGGGCAGGGCAGTGTCGACCCTAACAAAGGCATGGAAGGCGTTCGCAGTATGGTGCGCCAATACGAGGAATTTGGTGTGCGTTCGTTCGGCGCATTCAATGCAGGGTTCAATCCCCAGGTTGCCATCGACGACGCAAAGATGTATCCAATTTACGCTAAGTGCGTCGAACTAGACGTACCCATTTTTTCTTGCGCCGGGGTTCCAGGTCCACGTTTCCCAATGTGGCCGCAGGCGGTCGAACGTATCGATAACGTGATGTACGACTTTCCCGAACTCGTGTTCGTCACCCGTCATGGCTGCGAACCGTGGGAGGATCTTGCCGTCAAGCTGATGCTCAAATGGCCGAACCTTTACTACTCGACGTCGGCGTTTGCTCCGAAGTATTACCCCAAGGCAATCATTGATTATGCCAATACACGGGGCGCGGATAAGGTGATCTATGCGGGTTATTTCCCGATAGGGCTTTCGTTAGAGCGGATCATGACCGATATGCAAGACGTCTCATTCAAAGATGACGTGTGGCCCAAGTTTCTGAGTGAGAACGCTCGTAAAGTCCTGAAGATCGGAAACCCGTAGTAATACGCGAAGAACGTCGGCGACTAACGCCAGGTCACTTCCATCGCAAAAAAATGGTCAAAGACCTCTCGATCGGGGTGATTCAGCGCAGATCGAGTCGGGCTACGGATATAGAAGTCGAGTTGCTGGGCTGCGGGATTAACGCTGCCGGCGTTTCCCGAGTCGGGGTTCAACATGACCTCGAGGGTCTCACGATGACGCATACCTTGGGTGACCATGAAGTGGATCTCGTAATCCCGGTATATCGTTTCACCGTTTAATGTCGCGCTACCGTATCCCCAACCGGCGATATAGAGAAGGCTCTTGGGCCAGTTCGAATCGCCGCAGCCGGCGTCCCCATGCTCATAGAGAAATGCGGCAATGCCACCATCTTGGCACGCGGAAAATTCATGGACGCGCTCGAGCGTCACAACATACTTACCCTCGGATAATTCGAGATCGGCTGTGAAACTGCCGGTATTGTCGATCTCGTTCACGTCGATCGAGATGTCTCCAGCAATAGCCTTTATGTTCGTAGCGTCGTTCCCCATGTGATCCCAGGGCGGTGTGTCGTTAAGGGTGCCGACTTGGTAGACGTCGCTGGCGCTGATATCGAAATGCCCGTCATAGAGATAGTGTTGTTGGGGCGCATAGATGCCGAGTGCGGTCGCCGGCTGTAATCGTGGGCCACGGGTTTCTGGTTGATTCGTTACCTCGCAGCTCACCAAGAATATAAAAGCTAATGTAAGTGGAATGTGACTTGAAATGACGGGTTTCGTTTTCATTGTCTAGACCCGTATCCTAAACCATATAAGGGATATCTGAGGGACGACGACTTGATCAAAAAAGGTTTACTTGTGCTGTTGGCACTTGTCGTTGCTATTGGTGCTACCGGTTATTGGTACGTGTCACGACTAACGGAAGGGCTACCACCAGCCACGTTGTCCGAAGAAACTTATCGCAGCATTAACTCAGGGCAGATCGTTGGATATAAAGAGCCAAATGGGACGCTCGCATGGCGCGGGATACCTTTCGCTACGCCGCCCGTTGGCGAATTGCGTTGGAAAGCGCCGCGCGCGCCCGAACCGTGGGAAGGCGTACGCGAAGCGTTGGCATTCGGGTCCGCATGCCCGCAACGTGGATTCGGGGGTGGGACGTCCGGCATAACAGGCACTGAGGACTGCTTATACCTGAACGTCTGGCAGCCGCCTCGTTCAGAAACTGAGCGACCAGTGATGTTTTGGATTCATGGTGGGGCAAATCACATCGGCGAAGCAGCGACCCCCCTTTATCACGGGGCGAATCTGGCGGCCGCTCATGACGTGGTCGTTGTTAGCATCAACTACCGTTTAGGACCGCTTGGATGGCTTACCCATCCCGGGCTCCGCGTTTCCGGCGACCTAGCCGACGACTCTGGTAACTACGGAACCTTAGATATTTTGCGAGCGCTTGAGTGGGTTCGGGAAAACATCGCGCAATTCAATGGCGATCCCGACAACGTCACGATCTTTGGTGAGTCGGCGGGTGGCTTTAACGTACTCACCATGATGGTTTCCCCGCTCGCGGCTGGGCTTTATCACAAAGCCATCGTGCAAAGCGGTGGACTGACGATCAACTCGTTTAGTGTCGCCGAGAATTTTCGCGACGATGAGGAGCCCGGAAGTAATTCCAGTTCGCGTGAGCTCGTTAACCGACTCATGGTTGCCGATGGCCGTGCCGAAAATCGTCAAGAGGCCAAAGCCATACAACTTTCCATGACCGATATCGATGTCGCGGAAGTACTGCGCAGCGCGGCTCCGTCGCAGCTTTTGTCTGCCCAGGGTGGCGGCATGATGGGTGGTACGCCATACATATTCGGAGACGGATACGTTTTACCGGCGGACGCGCAAGCCGACGAGATCTTTGCGGATGTATCGAACTACAACGTCACGCCGGTGATCCTTGGTACCAACCGTGACGAAGTGAAACTTTTTCTCGCGATGTCGCCCAGCGTAACGGATCGATTTTTTGGGATTCCCTATCGGATTCGTGATTCCGTCAGCTACAACCGGGATGCGACATATGGGACAGATGCCTGGAAGCTTAGGGCCGTTGATGAACTGGCCGAGAGACTTCACGACACACAAGGGCATTCAGTGTTTGCGTATCGGTTTGATTGGGACGAGCTTCGAAATCTCGTGTCGCTGGATCTGGGTAGCTTATTCGGCGCCGCCCATGCCTTCGAGATCCCCTTTATGTTTGGTAATTTTGATCTCATTGATCGCACCATGGTTATTGACGCTGAGGCGAAACCGGCACGCAATTCGCTTTCCGCAAGCATGATGTCGTATTGGGCGAATTTCGCGTATACCGGGAATCCCGGCCGTGGCCGTGACGGTCGTGAGATCGAGTGGACCGGATGGAAAAACGGACACACGGAAAATGAACGGCTGCTCATATTCGATAGCCGCACAGATGGCGGTATCCGCATGTCGCCGTTACGGCTGACTCGAGAAGGCATGCGTGAACGCGTCCTTAACGATGCGAGCTTTACGGATCAAGCGGCTCATTGTCGGACTTACCGTCAGCTATTCAGTGATGATGACTTTCGCCAAACCGAATACGCGACGCTGGGGAAGGCTGGTTGTATTGATTGACGTATTGGCACCGTCTTATGAGGTGCATTTCTGACGACATCGACACTGAATGCCAACAATGAATTCGGAAACAAGGAGAGTCCATGGGTCGCGTTGAAGATAAAGTAGTCGTAATTACAGGCGCAGGATCTGGCCTTGGGGAAGCCGATGCGCATCGTCTCTCACACGAAGGCGCAAGGCTTGTTTTGACGGACATCAATGCGGAGGAGGGCAAGCGCGTTGCCGATGAATGTATAGGTGAGGCGATGTTCTTTGAACAAGACGTCAAGGAAGAATCTTCGTGGCCCCGGCTGATTGAAGCGACGGTCGAGGCGTTTGGGCGGTTGGATGTACTCGTTAACAATGCCGGCATCGCGCATATCGCAAATATCGAATCGGCCGCGACTGATCAATGGCACGATATCTTGCGTGTGCATCTCGATGGCACTTTTTTTGGGTGCCGTTCTGCGATACCCGAAATGACGAAATCCGGTGGTGGTTCGATCATCAATATGTCGTCCGTTGCAGCACTGGTAGGGCTGTCATCCTACCTAGCTTATTCGACTGCGAAAGGCGGTATCCGATCCATGACAAAGTCCATCGCTAGTTACTGTCGTGAGGAGAAGAACCTTATTCGCTGCAATTCGATACATCCGGGAAGTATTTCAACTCCCATGGTGCATGACGCGCTCGAAACGCTTTCGGGTATCAAGTTAATGGAACAAGAAGATCCAGAAGCGACGCGGAAGGCTATGGGTATTGGTGAACCACTCGATGTCGCGAACATGGTGCTGTTCTTAGCGTCAGAGGAATCGAAACACATCAACGGGGCTGAGCTGGTGATCGATAACGGTGACACGATCGGGCAAATGTCACGATGACTATTACCGGGTTGGTTCACGTCAACATCAATTGTTCGAACTTTGATCGTTCATTGAGCTTCTATGAGCTTCTCGGTTTTCAGAAATTGGTCGATGTACCACCTAACAATACGGTGGAGGTGGCTGCCGCCGTCGGCATGCGACCGTATACGGTGAAAGGCGCGTTGCTAATTTTGACGGAATCAAAGACGCCTTTAGTGCTTGATCTGCTTGAATGGCAGGATCCCAGCGATCACGGTCCACCCTATCAGCATCTATACCATCTGGGGATTGCCCGCATTGCGCTCGCAACGGACGATCTTGATGCAGATGTTGAATATCTCAAGTCAAACGGAGTCGAGTTTCTGTCAGAACCAGCGACAGTAAAACTCAAAGATTCCCCGGCAACTCGCTTCGTTTGTTTTAAGGATCCCGACGGGACGATCTTGGAACTCGTGCAGGGAAATTGATATCACCACGCCCTCCGCCCTCATTCGCGAAATCCTCGATTACGGCGTCACCGATACGTGGCCGACTTTTCATGACTGAAGTCTCTGGTTAGGGCGTGGATTTCGGCGGCGTGCGGGCTGGCACCAGCTTTTCGACGGTCAGAGCCAGGTTCAATAATTTTTGCTCGCTCCAACTTTCTGCTAAGAACTCGATGGCAATTGGCATTTGATTAGGACCGAATCCAGCTGGAACCGAAATGGCCGGCAACCCGGAATTAGCAGCCAGCTGGCAGTTGAAATGCGTATGTTGTCCGCCTATCTCTACTGCTTCTCTGGTTGCGGTCGGATAGACGAGCGCATCCAGGCGGTACTCATGCATAAGCGTCAAAAGGGCGCCTTGAGTGTCGGTGCGCCGAGCGCGTTGTCGTAAATAGGTAAGTTCGGATTCATGGGCTGGTCCTAGGAGCGGTCTGAGCAGACTGGCGACGTTGGTAACAATCCGGGGATCGTCCAACAACGCTTTGAGTGAAGAAAATCCAAGTGACGGATTGGCTGCTAGATACGCCGTCATGTCTTTCCTGAAGTCGAATTCAGAAACAAAAAAGGGGGTTTCCACAAGACTCGCGTATACCTGCGGGTCCGCGACTTCGATAACGTTAGCGCCTTCCGCTTGAAGTTTTCCCAATAATGCCTTGATCCGATTGCCAAGTTCGATCTCCTCGGAATCGGTACCGAACCGGTCCACCAAGACCCCTAGTCGAAGCGTCGATGGGTCCAGCGTCGTCAACGCCGCGTAATAACTCGCAGGGATTTTGCCGACCGACGCGGTGGTTTGCGGATCGTTTTGATCAAACCCGACGGTTGCATCCAAGGTGATCGCAAGATCCCGAACACTTCGGGCTAGTGGACCACCAATGTCCTGAGTGCTTGATAACGGCACGATTCCGAATCGACTACTTAGTCCCTGCGTCCCCCTGAGACCGACGAGATTGTTATGAGCTGACGGTACCCGGATCGAGCCGCAGGTATCACTCCCCATACCAACAACCGCAAAATTGGCCGTGATGCCCGCGCCGGTCCCCCCACTAGATCCTCCTGGATGACGCGTCAGACCGTAAGGATTCTTTGTTGCTCCGAACGCGGACCCTTCCGTGGTCCAACCATAGGCGAATTCGTGCATCGTGGTTTTCGCCAGAATAATCGCTCCGGCGTTTTTTAGACGTTCCACTTGGGTAGCGTCTCTATCGGGCGCATGGCCCTTGAATAAGATTGAGCCCGCCGTGGTTGGCATACCGCGTGTTTCGTAGTTGTCTTTGACCAGAACAGGGATTCCGTGCAAAAGCGTCCGTGGACCTGATTTTTGACGCTCTTCGTCTAGGGCTTTGGCAAGCGATATCGCATCGGAATTAGAATGCTGGATTGCATTGATCGCGGGACCCTGTTGGTCATATCGATCGATGCGGTCCTGGTACCAACGGACGAGTGCAACCGACGAAAGAGTGCCTGCCTGGAGTTGAGCCTGAAGCTCTTCAATTGATGCGTCTAACATTTGTATTTCGTGCGTGTCGGCGAAAAGGTAGACCGAGGATGATGCCGAAACAAGCCATAGACCGGTTAGACACAATGCGCGGGATAATGCTCCCATAAAGACCTGTACTCCCTATTCGAAGCATGGAGAAAACTACACCTCTCCACGTTCGCTGTCACAGTTTTATCTTCGAATGGCGGACAATCCATACAAAATACCGCCAAGTACGATCGCCCCGGATACCTGCATTACCTCAGCCACGCTAACCCGGCTCAGGAGCCATGCACACAACAACAGTGCGGAACCAGAAACCCATGGACCCATGCGCACAACGTAATTTGGAGGGCTCGTGTCAGGACGTCGTCGCAATACCGGTAAGGCTGCACACACAATCGCATAGGTGATCAGCCGGATAACGCTGTTGATCGTCAATGCTTCGACAAAGTTGAAGGTCAGACATGCGAGCCAACAAGCGAAGGCCGTGATAATCAGCGAGCTCGTGGGCGTGTGATACTTGGTGTGCGTTTGGCCAAAGAATGAGGGGGCCTGATTTTCCCGAGCCATCGCATAGGGAAGTCGGGAGCCACCCAGCAGCCCTGCATTGAGCGTACCCGATGTCGATATGATTGCACCCACAACGATTACTGCCGCACCGATTGGTCCTACGAACACGGTCGCAGCATCAGCCAATGGACGGGTGGATGTTGCCAAAGAAGGCAGCGTACCGATCGCGACAATTTGAATGGCTAAATAGAACACTAAGACGAGCGTCACAGTAAAAAACAGAGCGTAGGGAAATGCTTTCCCAGGATTCTGCACTTCGCCCGCGTTGATGGTGGCTACCTCAAAACCGCTGAACGCAAAGATCAGGACCATGACGGCTAAAGCAAGCGTATTGGTATTCGGTATTGGCTGGAACTGAAAATTACCCGGTTCGATGAACCAGAGGCCAACGAGTATGAACATAGCAAGTGGCAACAGTTTCATGATGGCGAAGACATTACTCATGCGTGCCGCATGTCGAACGCCTAGGTAATTAATTGTTGTGAGAACGATCACAATGGCCGTGACTAGAAGGGTTCGGGTGATTCCCTCGTTGACCGTCGGCCAAATTACGCTCAAGTACGAAAGTAGAATGTCGCAAATAATCGCAAACGAAGTGATCCGAGTTAGCCAAAGAAGCCATCCCACTTGGAAGCCCGTTAGTCGGCCAAATGTCTTGCGCGCATACAGATAAGGCCCGCCGGTCCCGGGAAAGCGGGAGCCGACTTCAAGGAAGCACAGAACGATCAACCCGATTAAGCCACCACATATGACGAGCGCCAATACGCTATAGCTTCCGGCGAGTGCAAACGCGCGAGAAGGTAAACCAAAGATTCCCGCCCCGATAAATAGGTTGACCAGTATCGCGATTAGCGACCCACGCGATATGCCTCGAGAGAGAGACGATGATGCTGGGTCTTTCTTCAGGGAGTCCACGTGTTTCAACACGGCGAATCTATTTTCTCATCCAGATCGTCATTAGCTACTTGGTGGCTGGAAGTTCGCCGTAAGCACGCTTCATAGCTGGATCGCCGGCGGCCAGGTCTTTCAGCGGCTTCCATAGCGCCGCATGTACTGAAGGGGCTCTATCACCCGATTCGAGGAGGTTGTAGTCCGGTTCCGGTTCACCTCGAAACCGCGCGTCACTGAATTGATATTCGGCGAACGCCCGTTCACGCTCATTGAGCGGGAGATCAATCGGTTCCGTTTTGCCGCCGGCAAGTGAAGCCGCCAGAAATGCATGAGCTTCGACGATTCTTTCGTCTAGACTGCGCCCCACATGATCGGCCCATCGGACGAGGTGATATTCATGCTGAATATCGTGGTCCCAAAGCACGCGGTGTAAGAATTCTGCTCCGTCGTGTAATTGAATAAAATCCTGATCGCCAACTTCAAGGTAGATATCGAGGCCACTGGCCCGAATCTCATCGGCATTACGTACGGCAATATTCGCGGGATTGTCGGCTAAGAACTTGCTTGGGTCGAAAGGAGATCCCCAGACCTCTTCGGCAAATTCTTTCGCGAGCCACCATGAGCTACGACGGTTGGGCTCTGGCCATTCGAGCACTCCCATAATCGCTGGCTCCATCGGGGCGATAGCTCTAAATCGGCGGGGAAACTTGAACCCGATTTTAAGCGAACCGTAACCACCCATGGAAATACCAGTCATCGTTAAATGCTCTGGATCCGACAGCGCTCCAAATGTTTCACTAGCCCAACGGGGCAACTCGTCGACGACAAATTGCTCCCATGTCCCGTAGTAAAAACTTGTGGGTCCGCCCGAAAACGACACGACAACCATGTGAGGAAGGACACCTCGATCAAACATGTCGGTGTAATTCTCGACCAGGGAAACCAGGGTGTTCCGGTCACCTCCGCCTCCGTGTAAATGAATAAGTAGGGGCAGGGGTGGTCCGTTTCTATCGAAGTTGGGTGGTAGCAGAACCGAGACGGGAACCTTGGCGTCTCGTGATTTCGATACGACGTCGTATAGTTCAGTCGTCGCTTTTGTGGTTGTGCTGGAGTTGTCCTCGACGCCAACGCACGCACTGACGAAAAAGCCTAAGGTGATAACGAGCAATAGCTTGATTCGATCCATTTTTTCCTCCCTTTGACGTCAAATATACGACGTCATATATATCCATGTTGAATTCGAATTAGCCAACGCGTAGCGCCATCCACTTTGGGACGTGACATCGATCATCTCAATATAGGGAATGACATTAATATATTGTTGTTATTCAATAGTTTATGAATCATATCTGACGAGAGAAGTATGACGATACGCAGTGATGAGTTGAGGTCGCGCGCGAAACCGATCTATACGAAAAGTGTATGCCGGTACATATGCTTTTCAGAGTTATGCATATATTATTCGCGCCTAATGGCAACGGGTTACCGGAGAGGACCAGATCCATGGAGAAATCAGCTATGACGCATCTCAATTTCTTTCGAGGCATCGTAATAATTGCCACTGTATTGGGTTTACATGGTGTGGCGCTAGCTGCGGACGACGATGAAACAATCGAGGAAATAGTGGTCGTCGGAACCCAAATTAAGGGGGCCAAGATCGCGGGTGCCCTGCCAGTCTCCGTGATTACCGCGGAGGACATCGAAGCTTTTGGTGTCGACGCCGGGGACGAGCTGCTAGAGAACATCTCCGAGAATGGGATGAACATGTTCAACGAAGCTGAAAATGCGTCGGGCGGTGTCAATTCGTCGCGGGGTGATGTAGGCGCTTATAACTTAAGAAACATGGGGACGGGAAATACCTTAACCCTACTGAATGGCCGGCGTCTGGTGAATTCGCCCGGATACCAGACCGAATTACTTGGCGGAGACTTCGTGCCCGCTACAAGCGTCAACTCCAACCTGATTCCGGTTAACGGCATGGATCGTGTCGAGATCCTACGTGATGGTGCTTCTGCAATTTACGGTGCAGACGCCGTCGCAGGCGTTGTCAATTACGTCATCGATGCGAATTACGAGGGGTATTCGCTTAAGACTAAATTCACTGGTTTCGATCACTTCGATGCGCAAGATGTGACGCTTTCGTTTAAAGCCGGTTTTAACGCGAACGACGGCGCGACGAATGTCAGCATTTATGTTGATCGCTATAGTCGTGACCGTATCCGGGCATCGGAAGACGCTCGGTGGGGTAACTCAGATCATCGGCATTTGATACCGGAAGATTCCCTCTGGGCGGGCGACACGAGATTTCGTAATACCAGCACCAATTCGCTCTACGGTCAGTTTGATTTGGTGGACTCTAGCGAGCTCGCCGGAACCGATTACGCGGACTACGACCGGGTATTTACTGATAGCAATGGCGAATTCGAAGTGTTTCCACTGGGCGATGAGCGATGCTCCAATCGCTCAAGCCAGAATGGTCAAGTCTTCGATACTGGCTACGGCACCTGCATCGCAGAGGACGGTAACGGTGTTGAAAGATTTAACATGTGGGGCGGCACCGATCAGCGATCCGAATTGGATCGGACCAATTTCTTCGTGTTTGTTAATCACGAACTCGAGAACGGCAACGAGTCCTTTACTGAGTTTGGTTATTACACGTCGGAAAGTAATCTCACCCGCCACCCTTCGTTTGCATTCAGTTCGTCCAAGCATCGGCTAGGACCCGATCACTATTACCTCAATCAATTAGCCGTGGACGGCAATACCATTTTTGCCGGCCAAAACGTGTACATCGACAACTATCGATATGCGGAAATACCTCGCATCGTTAACGTCGAGAAAAAGACCTACCGTATTTTGCAAGGTTTCCGCGGGTCATTCGAAAAATGGGACTGGGAAGGTGCATTTCTTGCGTCCAAGGCAACGTCGGATGACGTAACGAGCAACAGGTTATCCAACAATCTGATCAAGGAAGCGTTGTATGACAGCACGCCCGCGGCGTACAACCCGTTTAGTGCGGGGGTCGATTCGAACATCGAACGCGCTGTAATTGATGTCTATCGGTACGGCGAAAGTGAATTGCGAATGTTTGACATCAAATTTTCAAACAGCGCGATCTTTGACCTACCGGCTGGCCCCGTCGGTATGCTGGTCGGACTTGAGACGCGGCGGGAGGAGATTAGTGATGATCGTGATCCAAGATTGGATGGAACGATTACGTATACGGATTATGAAGGTGACACCTATCCGTTGGTGGCCGATGTCTTAAATTCGAGTCCTACCGGTGACGTCGAGGGCGACCGCCGGGTGACGTCACTATTCGGTGAACTTCAGGTCCCACTCTTCGATAAGGTCAATGCGCAATTTGCGTTGCGTCACGAAGATTTTTCGGACGTGGATTCAAGCACCGTCGGGAAGATTGCCGTGGGCTGGGATGCGACAGACTGGTTGGCGCTTCGAGGATCGTTTTCGACGGCGTTCAGGGCACCCAACATCATCCAGATCAACGAAAAAATCGTGGTCAGGACGGGGACTCGTAATGACTACACCATCGTCCGGGTGCAACAGCTCACTGGCACCGATGACGGTGACGTGGACTCCCGCTATTCGATGCAACGGCAAGCGACCGGTGCGGAAAATCTGTTACCGGAGGAATCGGACAACTGGTCGGTCGGCTTTGTCCTGACGCCCGGGGATATCGGGCTCCTCGTGACCGCGGATTGGTGGTCGATCGAAAAGGAAAACACCATCGGTTTGTTCGGTCGTAACAACCATACCGTGAACGACATGGTGTTGCGATTTGCCAACGGAACCAGTAATTGCGACACCTTTATGGGCAATCCCGCCGTGGTCCGTGAAGCGCCGGATGCCGACACTCTAGAGTATTTTGAGACTGCCGGTATTTGCCCTGTCGGAGAGATCAAGTATGTGGCCGACAACTACTTGAATCTTGCGACGCGAACTATCGAAGGTCATGACATTGCCCTGTACTACAGCATCGAATCTGCCATCGGCGATTTCAATGTGCGTTACGTCGGCAGCTTCATTGATTCTTTCGAGCAGATTCCAGGTGGCGAGTTCTCCTCCCTTCAAGAACAACAGGCCAGCGGAGCGATACCCGCGGACATCCCCCTCGATGGATTTGGTGACTTGCTTGGTATGGACGGGAACTACGATAACAAGCACACGCTAAGACTGAGCTGGCGCAAAGGTGATTTCGCCGCAAACGTGACCGCGCTACGCAAGGGATCGTTTTACCAAAATTCGCTGACTTATAGTGATGGAACCCAGTGGATCATTCCTTCCATGACGACGATGGACCTAACCTTCGCCTATTATTTTGACCTCATGGACGCCAAATCGCGGGTACGGTTTGCCATAAAGAACTTCAACGACGAACGAGCCCCTCTGGCTGATCGTTATTATGGTTACTTTGCGGACGCGCACCAGGATCTGGGTCGAAACTACTACATGGATCTGCGAGTCTCCTTCTAGCGAAGGGAGACATGATCAGTGTCGGGAAAGGGGCGTTAGCCCCTTTTTCGTATGTCTTTGTATGTGGCTTGTTGGTATTCGGCAAACTAAGCTGGACTCTCGGTATGTGCCGACCACTCGCTGAGTGCTGTTCCAATACTTATTGAAGGCCCGCGTACTCTCGAATGAAACGTTTATCGTTGATTGAATTCGCGCTGCACCTAGTGGTTGTGTTGTTGGGTTCAGCGACCGCGGCAGCTGACGGGGTGGCATCAACCGCCCACCCCCTTGCATCAAATACGGCTGAGGAGATCTTTGAGCTAGGGGGGAATGCAGCCGACGCAGCAGTTGCCGTTTCACTGGTGCTGTCAGTCGCGGAACCAACTTTGAGCGGCTTGGGTGGTCGAGCACAGGCACTCGTTCGCACACCGGATGGGGGTTATTACGGGTACAACGGCATGACCGAAATTCCCGCGGTCTTCAAAGTCGACGACCAAGCTGCGGCGTACGGATATACCACAATCGCGACACCGGGTTTGATCGCGTTATTGGGGGCAATTCACGAGGCTCACGGTTCCTTGCCAATCGCAAAGCTTGTCGAGCCAGCACAACAGCTGGCGCATGATGGATTTAAGCTGTTGCCTGGCGAAGCTGCTCGGCACGCATCCGCTGCCCCGATCATTCGGCAAGATCAAGGCATGACTGCCATCTTTCTAGATCCCAATGGAGAGGCCTTTTCTGCAGGCACGCTTCTTCGACAACCGGCTCTTGCCACCACACTTTCGAGGTTGGCCGAGTCGGGGCTTGCAAGTTTCTACCGAGGTTACATTGCTGAAAAGATCAGTAGTGATGTACAAGCTAATGGTGGGTTCGTTACCCGAAACGACCTTTCGGCGTACCGCATCCTACCGGGTAACTACATCGCGTATCGATACCGCGATCACACTGTCCACACACTCGCGGCACCCGGTGGCGGCGGACTCGTGGTCAGGGCGTTGAGTTTGCTTCAGCCTTTCGAGGTGGGAGACCTCAATGATGCGGAATGGGCGGTCCTAGTCAATCAAGCGTTGGGGCTCGCGATTCAATCGATGGGTGACGACTATTATGAACAAGACATGGGTCCTGTCCTCGACGGGACATGGGCAAGAAAGCACAGCGCATCAATCTTCCATCCAGTTGAACTTGAATCAGCTTCTAACGTCAAGAAAACTTCCGACTTTGCATGGCTTACTCGTGATCGAAAATTAGCCCTACGAAATGATTCGAATCGTCAAGATGATGGGCACACCAGTCATTTTGCGATCCACGACTGCAGTGGAATGACGGTTTCGCTCACTCAAACCCTAGGCCCTATTTTTGGTGCCAAAGTTGCAACAGCCGAACTCGGTATTGTGTATGCGGCCACGATGGGAACGTACTTGCGAACGGGACGTAATATTCCTGGGGAAAGGCCTCGAACCTCAATCGCACCAGTGATTGTGACGTCGGATAACCGAGTTGTGATGGTACTTGGGGCTGCTGGCGGCATACGAATTCCTTCGGCCATTGTGCAAGTAATCTCGCGAGTCATTGATCGAGGTATGCCTCTCGAGGCAGCGATCGCAGCACCGCGCGTCCACCCAATGAGTTCCATTGACGCCAATAACGTCAGGCATGTTCACCTTATGGGTATGGAGATTGAACGCACGGCCAATGGCTGGTCGAAATCCGCCTTGCGCCAGTGGAAATCGGCGAAATTTGACGTCGAAGAAATTGAGGGGAGTGGAAAATTCGGAAGGGTTTATGCGGCACGGGCTGTGGGTAACCACCTCCAGGGGTTCGCTGATCCCGACGGCGAAGGAACAAGCTCGCGGGCGGTAACCTGCGGCCCTGTCGAAGGGTAGGTTCCATCGATAATCAGAAAGTCACGATGGAACGATCAGGCAAGTAAATTCAATAGTAGTCTTGAAGTAATTTCAGCTTGCTCCTGCTGCACCCAATGCCCAGCACCGTCCACGAGGTGCACGCCACGCATGTCGCTGCACATGGTGCTTTGCATTGATTCGAACACGCCTGGCGCCTGGAACACACCCCAATCGTGTTTGCCAGCGATAAACGTGGTGGGCACACGTATGGTGATTCGCTGTATCGAATCAACGCCTTTGACGCGCGCACGATACCAATTTAGTCCTCCTTGAAAGCCCGTCCGCTCAAATTCACGACAATAGATGCCAAGCTCAGTATCCGTGAGCCACTTACTAGGCTCCTCGGGCATCTCAACAGCAACCGTTTCAGGCATCGTTTTTCCATCTTCCATAACGTAGTAGGTGGGCAATAAACCTAACTCATGTTCGGCCAAGGGGCGCGCTTGGTTAGCCGCATGGTCACCACTTTTGTAGTGGAAGTAGCCTCGAAGAAAGTCATGGAGCCCCTGCGGCGCGCGTCGCATATCGGAGTCGGCCGTCGGCGATGCGTAATAGCGGTGATAATGCACGCGTGGTGGAAGCAACGAAGCCACAGCGTTAAACACATTAGTCGTTGGTATACCGAAAGGCGCACTCATCAAGACTAACCGTTGGAAGACATCGGGTCGGGTCATCGCAGCCCAAGCCGCTACCGGAGAGCCGAAATCGTGACCGACGACCGCCGCCACGGATGGAATGTTCAAGGCATTCAACAAGCCCAGGACATCGTCAACCAGGTTCTTAAACGAATACGGTTCAAGGTTGACATCGTAGCCGGATGGCCAACCGGTTGTTTCACCATATCCACGTTGATCAGGCGCAATCACTCGGTAACCCGCTTGCGCCAGGGCGGGTATCACGTGTCGCCAACTGTAGGCGAGCTCAGGAAAGCCGTGTAGCAGGAGTATGACGTCGTTGCCGTGACCTTCGTCGAGGTACGCCATCTCCAATCCATTGCCGTTATCTACCTTATTCATGCGCTCTGAATTGTAGTTGTGTTGCGTTCATCGGATTCGCATTTTCTTGT
>Ga0209753_1000016_pt1 | contig 67282 bp, 51 predicted proteins | sample METZYME_3_550m_FD_187550 | JGI IMG/M metagenome (GOLD analysis project Ga0209753, IMG submission 187550) | Marine microbial communities from oxygen minimum zone in mesopelagic equatorial Pacific - METZYME_3_550m (SPAdes) (version 2) | ecosystem: Environmental > Aquatic > Marine > Oceanic... | reverse complement strand
ATACATTCGCTCCACATCAATAGAACCTGTAATGAATTCAGAGAACACTGCTAGCCCTTCCTGGGTTTTTGTGATGGCCCCATAGTTCCCACCCAAAATCTTCATGGTATTCTGATTCCTACCGTTCAGGGATGTGGCCACATGCACCAATGCTTCATGGTTCAAGAGTTGGTCAACATCCTTTTCAGTGAATGTACTATTCTTCCGGATCTTAATTACTTTGGAGCTTGCGGTAGCATTTGCAGATAGTGCATCTACAATTATCACTTTTGGGCTCTGAGTGCCAAATATAGTGTTCACTTTTTCTTCGATACGCTGACGAATATCATCAGAAGAAATATATTTATGTTTTAGTTTCTTGACCGGACTGCTGTAGTAGGCATTAATAACAGATTCAAACTTGGTTGCAAGTTCCAAGGGAGTAGTCATCTGATCATGGAGTGTATCAGAAGGGAGCCCATAAATATCAGCAGAATACTTAAAAAAATCTCTTTTACCACAACTGGTCAGCAGTTTTACCCCAGCTTCAATATCATCTGCTTTTTTCTTCAACCATTTATCGTAAGATGAATCCTGGAGCAAGCTACGTGCAGTGTTTAGTTTTGCCAATACAGGCTCAGGGTAAAATGGTGGATAATCTACATCTGGCAATTTTTCTGATCCGGAGCGAAAGAATGAATAACGGACCCGTTCAGGCCAACGCAAATGTTTTAATATCCGGACATCTCGACTGGCTTTAAAAAGTATATTGGATATTTTCCCTAGCCGGATAGCTGCTTTCTGTCTGAGCATTTTATTATGCTTAGACTATTTTCCCTAGCAGCTCATACTCATTCGCACTCTCGATCATAACATCTATAAATGTTCCTTTTACGGTTTTGCCTTTAATATGAACTATATTATCGATCTCCGGTGAATCGTATTCTGTACGGCCAACGCTCACATCTTCCCCGCTCTCATCCACCAGTACCTTTAGCGTTTTCCCGATAAAGGATTCATTCTTATCCAGGCTGATATCGTGCTGGATCTCCAGGAGCTGGTTTTTCCGATCATCTTTTACCTGCCTGGGGACAGTCTCATCCAGATCGGCGGCCAGGGTTCCGTCTTCTTCTGAATAGGTAAAAATTCCCAATCGATCGAACCTGATCTCTTCCACAAAATCACGGAGCGTATTGAAATGTTCTTCTGTTTCCCCAGGATAGCCAACGATCAGTGTCGTGCGTAGGGCAATCTCAGGGATCGCTGCACGAAGTCGAGATATCCGGTCCTGGATCCCGTCCTGTCCCAGCCCACGGCGCATGGAGTTAAGCAGTTCATCAGCAGCGTGCTGGATCGGCATGTCCAGGTAGTTGCAGACCCTGTCACACTCAGCCAGGGCATCAATGGTCCGTTTCGATAAATGGGCCGGGTGGGCATAATGGATCCGGATCCAGTCCATATCCTTTATGGTATTCAATTCCCGAAGCAGGTCGCTCAAGTATACCTTTTTCTCAAGATCCCAGCCATAGGATGTGGTGTCCTGGGCAATGACCAGCAATTCCCGGGTGCCGTTGGCAGCCAATCGTTCCGCTTCTTCCATAATAGCCGGTATGGTCCTGCTTTTCTGTAAGCCCCGCATCAACGGGATGCTGCAGAATGAGCAGCCGTTATCGCACCCTTCTGCAATTTTAAGGTAGGCATAATGGCTGGGCGTCATAAGTGATCGGAAAAACAGTGGATCATCCTTGGCATACTCCTGCCCCGTTAAGAATGAAACGATCTGGCGGTGGTCGTTGCTGCCGAAGATCCGGTCCACTTCCGGGATCTCTTTTTTCAATTCTTCCGGGTAGCGCTCCGAAAGACAGCCCATGACCACCAGTTCCTTTAAAGAGCCTGTTTTTTTCATCTCTGCCGCCTGGAGGATCGTTTCCACCGACTCTTCCCGGGCAATATCTAAAAACCCGCAGGTATTTACAACAATGGTGTCCGCTTCTTCCGGGTTAGCCGTGATGGATACATCGGTCTGCTGCAAGCCCCCCAGCAGGATCTCAGAGTCCACCAGGTTCTTGGCACAGCCCAGGCTGATCAGGTTTAATGTTTTTTTCTTGCTCATGTTTATTCCAGATCTTCCCCAACACCTAAAAGTCCATCCACATATGACTCAGGATCAAACAGTTCCAGATCGGTCAAATCTTCTCCAACACCAAGGAATTTAACTGGAATACCCAGTTGCTTGAAAAGAGGAAACACGATCCCTCCCCGGGCGGTTCCATCCAGCTTGGTCAGGATCACGCCATCCAGCGCACCATGGTTATGGAATTCTTTTACCTGGTTAAGAGAGTTTTGCCCCAGGCTGGCATCCAGCGTGATCAGCGAACATACATTAAACTCAGGGAAACGGTTTTCAATCACACGATACATTTTATCCAGTTCCGCCATCAGGTTTGAACGTGTATGCAAGCGCCCTGCTGTATCTACCACCACTACATCGCTCCCATTTGCTTTTGCAGAATCCAGCCCATCAAATAGGACTGCAGTGGGTTCAGCCGTTTCTTCGTTGCAGACCAGCCTGCAGCCGACCCGATTGCTCCAGATCTTAAGCTGCTCTACAGCAGCGGCCCGGTAGGTATCTGCGGCAACCAGGGTCACACTGTGTCCCAGTTCTTTATAGATATGCGCTATCTTTGCTGCTGATGTTGTTTTTCCTGTGCCGTTCACACCCACCACCATTAATACTGTTGCATCATGGAACGGTTTCAGGATGGTTTGATCCGGCAGCAGGGAAATAAGGTGTTCCCTTACTTTTTCCATGAACTCTGACCTGGGATGGGTCCTGACCACGTCAAGGATACCGTCCACGGTGTCATATCCCATATCCGTTGATAAAAGTTGTTCTTCAAGGTCTTCCATAGACTGGGATGTAACCGTTTTATTTGAAATGGATTTAAATGCATCAGCAATGCCCGTCCTGGATCTGGAAAGAGCATCGAAAAGTTTACTGAGCACGCCCGACCCGGATGGATGTGATAAACTGTTTTAGATATTGAACCATACTGACAGCCAATAAGACCGTAGCAACATAGATGGATGTCATTTTCAGCCAGGGCAGAGCCGAAAATTCAAATATGTGCAGGAACACGCCCAATACCGTTATTCCGGTGGACCATTTGCCCCACCAGTTAGAATGGAGGATCATATAGCCATAGTTCAAACAATAGATAGCAAAGGATGCAATTATTACATGTCTTACCAGGTAAAAATAGAAGAACCAGGCTGGAAACTGGCCCGTACCAACCATGTACACCATAATAGCAATGATCACAATAAAATCTGCCGCAGGATCAAGCCATTTCCCAAAGTGGGTTACTTCATGGGCCCTGCGTGCAAAATAGCCATCCAATGCATCGGATAGCACGGCCAAAAGGATCAATATCCCTGTAAGCCACTTCCATCCAGGATATGCCATGGTATAAATGATGGGGATGGCAGATAAAGCCCTGAGCATGCTGATAAAGTTCGCAAGCGTCAGCACCCGGGTGGGATCATTGATGATCCGATCCTTAAGATTTGGTTTTTTTGCTGATTCCAATTGAATGTTGCTCAATGTCCAGTGTATCCAGGTCTACAATATTATCACACAGGGATTCAATAAAAGTCCGGTCATGGGATACGATCATAAAATGCATATTAGTCATACATTCCCGTAAAAACGACCGCAATATTACTCGCTGGTCCCAGCCCAGTCCAAACGTTGGTTCATCCAGGATGAGAGCATCAAATCTACAGTGAGATAGAAGCACAACCAGGATGCTTCTTAGCACAGCCCAGGGAAGCTTTAAACCTTTTTGATCTTTGACCTGGTCCCATTGGACTCCAAAACGGGACAGTCGATTTTTAAACGTATTCTCAAGACCTATATCAAAAAGTTGATTGTCTTTTAATTCCGTGAAAAATTGGTCGATAGTATTTAACTGGATCAAATGTTCCGGGAACTGATCCATGTAACCCACCCTGAGATTACTGTTTCCATCAAGAGAGAGTCTAACATCCCCCTTCGCAGGTACAAGGTCTCCAAAACACAGCCCCGCAAAGGTTGTTTTCCCGGAACCGTTATCCCCCAGTAATCCTATGCAGCGCGCATCTTTAACCAATAGGGACAGTTCAGAATAAATCTCCCGGGAATGCTCGTACTTAAAGCTTACATTGCTGAATTCAAGAGACAGTGACCCTGGTGGAAGTTGGATCGGTTCGTAACGGATCTCACCGGTGGATTTCACGGGCCGAAAAGAGTCCAGCGCCAGGATCCATTGCCCATCTCCAAAACCCAGGTCTTCCCGATCCGATGTTGCCCAGACCACAACCCCGTTTGAAATGCGAACCCAGTGCTTAAGCCAATCCAGGGCCTTCAGTTTATTGTCCGCAGACAGGAAGGACAGGCCGTCATCGATCAACAGTATATCTGGATTGAACTGGATGGCCGTAACCAGGTTCAATAATTCTTTTTCTCCCCCGGATAAAAAACCAGGATTCATTTCAGGACTGATGGAGTCAGGAAGGTGTTCCAACCCCCACTGAACAATCCGTTTAAGGTCTTCCGGCGGTTTCTGTGCGCATTCCCCGCTGAAAGCTAACTCTCCCGTTACGGTTCGGGCTATGATCTGGTGGTCCGGATTCTGGTAGATCCTGTACCATTTCAGATCCTTCCCATTTGATTTAAGTATAAAATTATGTTCCTTGAATGGAGACTGTCCCTGGATGGAATTTAAAAAGTGACTTTTCCCTACCCCACTGTCCCCGTAAACCACATGGATGCCCGGGAAAAATGAGATCGTCTCTTCCCCATCCTGGAACTTATTAAAATGAATGGAACATTGAAGGTCAGTCACGGATCAGGCTCCGTATGATCCGGGTGGATGACCCCAGGTTCTTATGAATCACATCCGTGGCCGCAAGGCTGGCCTGTGTAAAATAGGCATCATCCTGGATCAGGCTCTGGATCACAGCTTCAAATTCAACCTGGCTGGTCACACAAAATCCGCCGCCGGATTCCAGGAGTTCTTCTGCTTCATGGGCATGATGGTATTTCGGCCCAAACAGGACCGGCAGGCGGGCAATGGCCGGCTCCATAACGTTATGGATTCCTGTAGAAAGGCCGCCCCCGACAAAGGCGATCTGTCCCTGCCAGTAGAGCCTGGACAGCACCCCAACCACACCCAGTATAATGACCGGGTCGGGCGGCAGTGTCAGGTTCTTTTTCTTCCGAAAAACAGTTGCTGAATAGCCCTGGTCTGAAAACCGGGACTGGAGCCGCTCAATCTCTGGCTCACTGGGTTCGTGAGGAGCGTACAGCACCTTGAGTTCAGGATGGGAGTCCATAAATCCTGCCAGGGCTGGAATCAGGAACTGGTCGTCTTCCCTATGGGCGCTGCCAATGATAATTCGTTTTTCCCTGGACAGGACAGACCGGGTGTGTTCTGTTGTAAAATTATCGGCAGATTGCATCACCATATCGTAGCGGGGATTTCCCAGAACCTTAATGGCTGGCTTGGTTACCTTTCCCACGATGGAACGTATCCGTTTCCGATCCTTTTCTGCAACAGTATAAATGGTGGCTAATGACCTGTAAACGGACCTGTAAAAACTCAAGAAACCGGGTTTCAGTTTCAAGGACCCGTCTTTGACCCGGGCAGCAAACATATTGGTATGGATATGCCTCCAGCCTGCGATCCAGATCATATTCGGCCAGATGTCATAGGAAGCAAAAATGACCTTTTTAGGCCGGGCGATTTTTAAGGCCTTACGCACACTCCATGGAAAATCAAAAGGCATGAATATTTTTAGGTCAATGGCAGCGCTTTTTGCATTATTAAAGCCGGATGGGGATGAAAAACTCACAATAGTTTTAAGATCCGGTTTCACGTCTTTTAATCCTTCCAGCACCGGCTTAACCTGATAAAACTCTCCCAGGGATGCCGCATGAAACCAGTATACCATAGGTAAAGGAGTGGTGGATTTAAAGTATTGCTTTAACTTGGATAAAGATTGGAAACGACCGGACACACCCTGTCTTAATTTCCCACTGAACAGAGATAATACACATGCCAGAAAAAAAATTAACGGATAGACAATACCATTATATAAAAATGCCCAGACTAGTTTCATGGTCTATCCTGGCAGCAAGGACTGGATAACATCGTTTGGCACTATGGAATCCATGCATTCTTGTGTCTTTCGATAACAGGGTAATTTCCCGTTCTGCGAGCAGGGACGGCACCACACGTCTGTTTCAATATTGGTTGAGCCAGGTAAATTCACGCCGGCACCAGTCTCGGGGGACGTTGGTCCCAAGATCATGTAAACCTGTTTGCCCAGGGCTTCTGCTGCATGGGTAAGACCCGTATCACTGCCAATCACATAAGCTGAATTGGCTAAAACAGCCAGGGCCTGCCTGATGGTTGTTTGCCCTGCAAGGTTTACCGTAGAGCTAGAGCGTTTTGCAATGTCAAAACAAATAGTATCCTTTTTTTCCCCAAGTAGTACCGCAGGCAAATCCAGCTGATTCAGGGTTTCAATGTATTTTTCTGCGGGCCACTGTTTTTGCGTCCAGGCGGCTCCAGGTACCACAGCGATAAATTCGTCAAAAATGTTCTTATCTAAAAGCATATCCCGGGCCACTTTTTGTTCATAATTGCTGACCTTGAGCAGGGTTGCCGGAAGATCATCATTCTCATTCCATATGGAACCCAGGTGTTCATGATACATTCTGCGGGTTGAAAAATCACTGCCAAACTCATTATGGTGAAAATAAAAAAGCAGGAACCGGTTCCAGCGCGGTTTTTTGAGCTGGTAGACCGGGCTGGAACTCCTAAGGGTCACCAGGTTTGAACGGATGGAATTATGGAGATCAAAAATATGCCTGTATTGTTTCCGGCGTATATGATCAGCAAACCCCCAGAGTTCAATCAGGGACATGCGTTTACTGATTGAAACCAGAGCATCAATGTCCGGGTGGTATTCCAGCAGGGGTGCAAAAGTGTCCAGGGTTAAAAATGTGATCTGCGCATCTGGATAGGCACGCCGTATGGTTTTTAAGGGAGATGTTGCGAGTACGATATCTCCGATCGAACTGAACCGGATGACCAGAATTTTCTGATCGAATGACACGGGAGTTATTTGACCCGGGATGCGTTAAACGCTACCAGGTCAGCAAGGGATTGTTTTACGGGAGAATCAGGATATATGGATATGGCATGAAGGGCATGGCTGGAAAACTCGTCCAGTTTATTACGGGCATAGTCAAACCCGCCGGTTTCTTCGATCATGCCACTAATCTGGGCAATGACTGTCCTATTTTTTTTCTTTACGCCCAATAATTTTTTCAATTTTCGGTTCTCTGATTTGGTCATATGGGTGTTGGAAAAGATCAGCGGCAGGGTCATCATATTTTTCTTCACATCACCACCGCCATTTTTTCCCGTATCGCTTGCACTCCCCATCAGGTCAAAAAGATCATCCTTGATCTGGAACGCCATGCCAAGGTTTTCACCAAACGAATGGGTGGCCTGCCTGTCCTGGCCCGATTTGGTTGTAGTAATGGCACCCAGCTCGCAGCTGGTGGCGATCAAAGACGCCGTCTTCTGGTTGATCATATCAAAATACACATCTTCTGTCATGGTGCGGGTAATACTTTTTTCTATCTGCAGTATTTCACCGGCGCTCAATTTTTCAGCCGTACTTGAAATTTGTTCCAGGGCATCAAAATCTTTGATCCCGATCATATTGATCAGCGCCTTGCTCAGGATAAAATCTCCCATGAGGACCGATATTTTATTTTTCCAGACCTTGTTTATGGATGGTTTTCCACGCCTCAGGGTCGCATCATCCACTACGTCATCGTGGATCAGGGTCGCAATATGCAGCAGTTCCATCATGGCTGCTGCGCGATAACTGTTCAACGTTGGCTCACCGCATAGCCTGGCCGACAGGAGGGTCAGGATCGGACGAATATTTTTACCCCGGTTTCGGATCATGTATTTTGAAATCGAATTGATCAGGCGCACTTCAGACTTCAGTGCGTTCTCAAACTCCTGCTGAAAGATCTTGATATCTTCAAGGATAGGTGCAGTGATCTGCTTTAAAGTGACCAGGTCTTTATGCATAACTCTATTGAAACTACCGCGGTTTATCCATGGAGTCCAATCAGGTTCTCTTGCGATTGACTAGCCAGGAAACACCGATGCTCATTTCATACAATAGGATAAGCGGGAAGGACATAATCACCATGGAAACCGGGTCCGGGGGTGTAATAAAGGATGACAGGATCAATATGACTACCACGGAATGCCGTCTGTAATGGCGCATAAATGGCGGCGTCAGGATTCCAATGGCCGATAAGACCAGGGATACCACTGGAAGCTGAAAAATGATACCGGCTCCCAGTAAAAGCCAGGTCAGGAAACTGAAATAATACTGGATAGAAAAATTATTGTCCACGTGTGCGGCTCCAATTCCGCTGAAGAATTCCAATGAAAAGGGTATCAGAATAAAATACCCGAATAAAATACCCGTGATAAAAGACGAAAAAGCAAAGAATACCACCGGGAAAGCGTATTTTTTTTCATTGACCTTGAGTCCCGGTGCCACAAACCCCCAGAATTGATAGATCAGGTACGGCAGGGCCAGTATAAACCCGGAAATAAATGAAATGAACCACTTGATGAGAAACATGCCCTGGACGGACAATACCTGGAGGTTGATAGGATTGGATGTGGAGCGTGCAGGATAAAGTAATACGTTTAAAATGTGATCGATATATCCAAATGAGACAGCAGAACCAATCACCATCGCTAAAAGGCATCTTACAAGCCTCCATCGCAGCTCTTCTAAATGGTCTAAAAAGCCCATTTCAGACTGGTCATCATGATTCATTTATCTGACTGCCTAACAATTCTTGAGCCATGGTGTGCGGTGCAGTACTGATGCGGTCCAATGATTGCGTAGACTCACCCAGTATTTTCTTTTTTTCAGCTGTCCAGAATGAGTCTTCAAGCTGTTCCCGGACCAGGGCAGACACCCGTTGTCGATAACGTTCTAACCTGCGATCATCCAGATGCCCGTTTTCAGTCATGGTTTTCAAATGACTCTCTATGCCCATGAATAATTCAATAATACCCTGCCCTTCCGTGGCTACCGTATTGAAAACCGGAGGTTCAATTTTACTACGGGCCGTAAAGGTATGAAGAATATTTTTCAACATGGATGCCAGTCGGTTTGCCCCATCCCGGTCAGACTTATTGATCACAAACATATCTGCGATCTCAATTAACCCCGCCTTCATCAGTTGGATCTCATCGCCGGACTCGGGCACCAGCATAACCACGCTCAGATCCGCAGCGTTTGCAATGTCGTGTTCACCCTGCCCCACTCCAACGGTTTCATAAAGGATAAAGTCCTTACCGCTGGCTGCCAGAACATCACCGGCTTCCTGCGATTTTCTTGCCAAACCGCCCAAATCACCATGGCTGCCCATGCTGCGCACAAACACCCTGTCATCCCAGGTGTACTGATTCATACGTACCCGGTCTCCCAGCAGCGCTCCACCCGAAAATGGACTGGTAGGATCCACGGCGATGACGCCTACCGTTTTATTATTGGCCAGACAGGTTTCAATTAAGACGTTGACTAATGTACTTTTTCCAGCACCCGGTGGCCCCGTGATGCCGATTCGAACGGACATGGCTGAATGCCCATACAGTTCGCTTAAAAAAGGTTCAGGAGGGGTTTGATTATTCTCAATAAGCGTTACTGCTTTTGAAATCGATCCATGGTCATTCTCCAATATTCCATGGATGAGTGATTGGGGCATCTAGTAATCAAACTCCTTGATAAATTGCTTATAATCCAGGATCAAAAGTTCCCGACCCTGCCGTTTAATGAAGTGTTCTTTCTCCAACAGGTTTATAGCCCGTGAAACCGTTTCCCTGGATGTCCCCGCCATATTCGCAATATCCTGCTGAATGGGCATTTTGGGTATGCTCACCTGTCCTCTCTTGATAATGCCCTGCTCATCGGCAAATCTTATAATACAAAGAGCGATACGTTTTTCAGCATCACTCAATGACAGGCTTGCAATCTGGCGGTCACTCTTTCTCAACCGGTCAGCCATTTCTTTCAGCAACTGGATCGCGATCTGGGGATAATCATGGAGAACAACCAGAAAATCTTCCCGGTTCAATGTCAGGACCTCGGTCTCTTCCAGGGCAATCACATTTGCGGAACGCGATTCACCATCCAGCAGAGCCATTTCACCGAAGAATTCACCTTCATTGAGCATCGCCAGGATTACCTCCCGACCATCCTTACTTAAGCGCGTTACCTTCACACTGCCCTGGACTACAAAAAAACACTGTTCCCCTTCGGAATCCTCTAAAAAAATAAATTTGCCTGATTCATAGTGCCTGGCAATCATCTTCTGGGAGATGTAGCCTAGCTCTTCTTCAGACAGATCCCAGAAAAGGGCTACAGATTGTAAAAGTTCAATCTTCTTCATATGAGAAAAATACTACACCCCTGCTTCTTTTCAAATTTGATATCCATAAGAAAATAAGCGGCTGATTATTCCAAGTTCTACCCTTAATCCTTGGAGATAAGGGTTGATAACATTTGAAACAGTTCATTGACAGTGGATTTGGAGAAAGTGTAATATCCCCGGCTTTAAACAAAAGGAATTTTATTAAATGGATAGACATCCGCAACAGATAAAACGGGAGCGACAGGACAAAAAGAGACGGGCCAGAAATGTAGACGGTCTTTCCCGCCTGCGCACCCATGTTAAAAAAGTGCTGTCAGCGACAACAAAATCAGATGCTGAGTTGGTATATGGAAATGCAGTCCGTGTTATCGATAAAGCTGTGAATAAAAATCTAATTCACAAAAATACAGGCGCCCGCCGGAAAGCACAAATTACCCGCCACCTGAATTCACTCAGCTAAATTTTACCGAAACCTGATCCCCATCACCCATCTGAGATCTGGTAGTTAGGCGCTTCCTTAACGATCCGGACTTCATGAGGGTGATTTTCTTTTACCCCTGCAGCAGTGACCTGGACAATAGTTGAATGTGTACCAAATTCAGATAGGGTCCCGCACCCGCAATAGCCCATAGCAGACCGTATACCGCCTGTCAATTGGTGAATGGTATTGCGAACGGGGCCCCGGTAAGGAACCATTCCCTCAATCCCTTCAGGAACCAGTTTTGTCGCTTCGGCCCCTTCCTGGAAATAGCGGTCGCCGCTTCCTTGCTGCATAGCACCCATAGAACCCATGCCCCGATACGATTTATACTGGCGGCCTTCATACAGGATTGTTTCTCCTGGGCTTTCATCCATGCCTGCCAGTAAACTGCCCAGCATGACCGAATCTGCTCCGGCTGCCAGGGCTTTTGCAAGATCCCCGCTGTAACGCAGCCCTCCATCTGCAATGACGGGAATAGCCTGTTCCCGTGCCATATCAACAGCATCCATAATTGCCGTCAGCTGGGGTACGCCCACACCGGCTATAACACGGGTTGTGCAGCTTGCACCTGCACCTATACCTACTTTTACACAGTCCACACCTGCATCAATCAACGCTTGTGTTCCGTCCCCGGTAGCCACATTCCCTGCAATAACGGCAATATCCGGGTGGGCGTGCTTAATACGGTCGATTGCACTTAAAACGCCTTTGGAATGGCCGTGTGCCGTATCAATGACAATGGCATCCACGTCCACACTGGCCAGCGCACCTGCCCGTTCCATAGCATCCCCAGACACGCCAACAGCCGCACCCACTCTAAGCCGGCCATTTTGATCTTTACACGCTTCAGGATAATCTTCATTTTTTTGTATATCCTTCACGGTGATCAACCCGGCCAAATTACGATCCTTATCAACCACCAGCAGTTTTTCAATGCGATGCTCCTGGAGAATATCTTTCGCTTTCTCAAGCGATGTCCCCACAGGAACCGTCACCAGGTTTTCCGCTGTCATTCGTTCCGAGACCTGGAGCAGGTCGTTGGTTTCAAACCGGATATCCCGGTTGGTTATAATGCCCACAAGACGATCATCCTTTACTACAGGCAGACCGCTGATCCTGAATTCGGACATGATTTTCTTTGCATCTTGAATCGTAGAAGATACATTCACCGTTACAGGATTCAGGATCATGCCGCTTTCCGACCGTTTGACCCGATCCACCATTTTGGACTGGTCCTCAATAGTCAAATTCTTATGAATGATCCCCATCCCCCCGGTTCTGGCCAAAGCAATGGCCATATCGCTTTCAGTCACCGTGTCCATGGCCGCACTCAGGATGGGAATATTGAGCACAATATCTTTTGTAAGGCGTGTTTTCAGGTCCACGTCCCGGGGCAGCACAGTTGATTTCTGTGGAACCAAAAGGACATCATCAAAGGTGAACGCTTGCTTGAAGGGCGGACGATTACTCACAATTACTCCAAATGTATAGATTGTGAAACGGTTTTTAAAAGAAGGCCTGATTGAATACATTGAGCCACTGAATTAATTTCAGAAGCAAGGGGTCTGTCTCCGGTCCGGTAAGCGCAATATGCACCCAGCAGGGTCAAAACCGGGCCAGTACCTCTCCCCGCTTGTAAGGCAGATGATGCCAGAGTGTTTGCTGCACCGGCAACGATTAATTCAATAGCCAGGATGGTGCTCAGGTTCTTTTGAATGCTCAGCAGTTTGTGGCCTGCCCAGGGCGCCATGCTCACCAGGTCTTCCTGACCGCCTGACGTTGTTAAAGAATCAACGCTGGCGGGATGGGATAGGGTTTTATTTTCAGATGCGAGTGCCGATGCGGTAACATGGGCGATCATATACCCGGATTCTACCCCAGGGGTACTCGTTACAAATGGATGAAACTTCCCTTCTACGCCTTTCATAAAGAAATGAGTTCTCCGTTCTGAGACAGCCCCCAGTTCAGAAAACGAGATTGCTAAAAAATCCAGAGCCTGGGCCACGTGCTCAGCGTGGAAATGTCCCGAACTCACAATAGTACCATCTTTCAAGATCAAGGGATTATCACTGACGCTGTTTATTTCATGATTGATCATCTCTGCAGCATGGGTATAGGAATCTCTGCAGGCGCCGTGGATATGGGGTATACAGCGAAAACTGTAGGGATCCTGAACCTTACCGCAATTGCTGTGAGATTGAACGATTTCGCTGCCCTGCAACATTCGGTATACATTTTTAGCAGCTGCCTTCTGGCCAGGATGTGCTTTGATTTCATGGATATCATTCTTAAACACCCGCCTGCTTGAAAAACTGTTTTCTACAGACAAGGCACCTGCAATGTCCGCAGATTTAAGTAGACATTCCCCATCCAGCAGTGCCTTGATGGCCAGGGCCGTGGATACCTGGGTTCCATTAATTAGACTGAGACCCTCCTTCGGGTGCAGGTCCAGAGGTTTGACCCGTGCTTTCTTTAAAGCAGTTCCGGTGGAACATTTTTTACCTTTAAAGAAAACGTATCCTTCACCGATCAGGGCCAGGGCCATATGACCGAGTGGGGCCAGGTCTCCACTGGCACCGACCGATCCTTTTTCCGGGATCACAGGAAGGATATCCTTATTTAAAAATTGAACGATCTTTTCAGCCACAGCCGGGCGCACCCCGCTATACCCCTTAGCATAGGTGAGTAATTTTAATAAAAGCACGGCACGAACAATCCCGGGCTCCAAGGGTTTACCTGTCCCGGAAGCATGGCTCCTGACCAGGTTGATTTGCAACTGCTTTTGATCCTGGGAATCAATGGTGATATGGCTGAGGTTGCCAAATCCCGTATTCACTCCGTAGATTGTTTCCCCTGCATCCAATTGTGTACGGAAGTGTGCATGAGACCGTTTAAGGTTTCTTAGGGAATCCTGAGTCAGTGAAACACGGACCGGACCTGCAAATAGGGAAGCAAATTCATTATAAGTGATGGACTTGCTTGATACACGTAAGGTTTCCATCGGTAAATTTATAAGATTGAATCAATTCAATCCAAAGACTGAAAAAATTTATCGGATCGAATCCATCTCTGAAAAAGTGGTCATATCCACGGGTAGGGACTGGCTGAATATTTCACCGTAACGTTTTACCACAATTCGATTATCCAGGCAGATAAATTTCCCCGCATCATAGGTCGTTCGGATCAACCGGCCAAAACCCTGTCGAAATCGAATGGCGGCCTCGGGCAGGCTATAGTCCATGAAACTGTTTCCACCCATTTTATTAATAAAATCTGAATAGGATTTAACCAGAGGTTCGCTGGGAACATCAAACGGTAATTTGACTAAAATTAAAATTTCCAGCAAATCACCAGGCAGGTCTATCCCTTCCCAAAAACTGTTTGTACCAAATAAAATACCGTTTGGATGCTGGTGCATTCCTTTTATGATAGCAGGACGGGATGCGCCACGAACCTGAGCAAAAAGAGGCAGGTCCCTCCCGCCGGGTTTTGCACGTAAATGACGAGCCGTATCTGTTAAAGCTTTAATAGAAGTAAATAATACCATTATCCTTCTAGATAGTGATTTATGTAGATGATAAACTAAATCTCCGATCATATTCGGCTCGTTCGATATGCCCCTGGATCCCCCGTATTGATGATAGGTAACCTGCTCATTGTAAAAAAAAGGACTTAAAAATTCCTTGGTCATTACATGCCCAACATCATCCAACCCAACCCGGCGCAAAAAATAATCAAATGAATCCTTAACCTTGAGTGTTGCCGATGTCAGGACACAATGATCCATGCGCTTAAAAAATGTTCCATTCAACGTTTCTGCCACATTTACCAGTGAAGCATTGAGTGATAGAATGAGTTTTTCTTTTTTCGTATTTGGATTGCGATACTCTCCTTCCATCCAGTAGACCCATTCAGGATCCTGGTTTTCTGTTAAATGAATGAGCCCATTCATTAGCACAGTAGCCGTTTCCAATCCCCGTTCAAGAACGGAATGAAGAACAGGGTAATCCGAACGGTCGGGGTCCATTTCCAGAATAGATTTCCTGATCCTCTCCATACAAGAAAAAACCGCTTCCAGGCTGTGTTTCATAGAGTCAATTTCCACGCGGACAGGTCCAAGTACTCTATCAATATTTCCCAAAATGGGTTTATCCTGATAAGGTTTTGCCGTTGTAAATCGATTGTGGTTGTCATCTGTAAGTGCAGCCATAAAATCTTTTAAACATCCCTGTGCATCTTTCACAGCCTTTTTCAGGCTGTCACGCTGTGTGCCTATATCCGAATTGAGATCATTGATACTGTTAAGTATGTTATTCCACCTTGCGGAACGGGAAAAGGACGGATCCAACGTCTGCAGGAGATAAGATGCATGCTGTTCGCTCCATTCGATCTTAAATTGGTCATAGGCTGATTTTACCAGGTTATGAGCCTCATCTACGATCACAGAATTAAATGCAGGTAAAAAACCAGGCTGGGCTGTGTCTGTCATCAGCAGGGAATGATTCACAACAATAATATGAGCCTGGAATATGGCTTTCTTTAATGGTCCATAATAACACCCATTATGCCGATTACAGATTTCACCGCTGCAGAATCCAGGCTCACTGCAGATGACTGACTTTAACCAGGTCCTCCGGGCATTAAAAAACCCCGAACATTCCGACAGGTCACCTGTTTTGGTCCAATACATCCAAAACAGCACCGGAATCAATGCTTCCAGGTCAACATCATCCAGAGTCCTGGCATCGGAGATCAGCCAGTTCAACCTTGTTTTACAAATATAATTTTTTCTGCCTTTCAGCATCACTGCTTTTACAGGCACATCCAGCGCTTCGGCCAGTTGGGGCAGGTCTTTATAGAACAGTTGGTCCTGGAGATGCTTTGTATGGCTGGCAATAAGGGTGGGACCTTCATCTTCTACATTCACTGAATTCTTAAATGCACCAAAAAGGTAGGCCATGGATTTTCCCAGACCGGTTCCAGCTTCAAAAACACCAATACGTTTTTCATCTGTTAATATGTCCTCTACCCTTTGGGCATATTTTTCCTGGTTTGGCCGATGTTCAAAATTTGGATGCACATCTTTTAAATGGCCTTCCGCTCCAAATATATCCCCTGCTGTTATGTGTGAAATATCCCTGGAACCGGAACACCTGAAGGTATTGAATTTGAAATCATGGATTGTGTTTGATGGTAAAAGGCCAGATTTCAGGTCGCCTTTACGGGTTAATTCATTTCCCAGGTTAACATATAACTGCTGGTTGGGTATGCCGGACCCTTTGATCATTGCATTAACCTTGGAGATCATTTCCAGGGGATAACTGGCCAATTCATCCACCATTTCAAGGAAAATTAAACCTGTATTTTCTGTATCTTTTTCTGCCCGGTGGGCTCCATCTGCAGATAATCCAAAATATTCAGATAATGCACCCAGATTAAAAACAGGCTGTTCAAAGAACAGACTCCGGGACAATTGAAGTGTATCGTATTTTATATAACTTCCTTCATCCCTGCCTAGACGGGTACATAATTGGGACAGAAATTGTTCATCAAAATGAATATTATGGGCAACCAGCGGGTGTTCACCCAAAAAGAAAAGGAAATCGTCAATGATCATTTCTTCAGTGGCTGCTGTCCGAACCATAGAATCGGAGATTCCTGTAATTTCGGTGATCATGGCAGGAATAGACCGTTCCGGGTTGATCAAGTGGACAAATCGATCCGTAATCACCCCATCTTCAAAACGGATTGCAGCAACCTCTATGATCCTGTCGTTCAGTGGATCAAGCCCGGTAGTCTCAAAATCAAACGCTGTAAAACAGGATAAATTAAGTGTTCTAAGGAGTTCTTTTCTTTCCAAGGGGATGTCCGATCATGAAAAAAGTATCTTAAAATAAAATAGAGGACTCGAGAGTTCCTCCTTCGGTATCTCATTTGACAGCATCCCGGAAATAATGTCCTGTACTTCTTCATTCCGTGCCGCCCGGTTAATAACAAAATTTAAAAGGAAACTTGACCGTGCGAGACTCTGCAGCTTTGTACTTGTTCTTAGTTCCTTACCGATTTCATCCCATAACAATTTATCGTATTCTGAAAAGGCCTTTTCAGAGTAGTCTCCTGTGTTCTTGGATTCGGCAGCAACCTGCATGGCATATTTCCCTGCAACCATGGCATTTCCTATACCTTCCCCAGTGAACGGATCTATCAAACCTGCAGCGTCACCCAGCAGCATATATCCATCACCATGGTTCTTTCTATGGCTGCTTCCCTGGGGCAGGTTCCAGCCCACCGGTTTTTCCAATGGTTTCGCATTCTTGAATCGATCCCTGAAATATTCGGATTCAGTCACTTCATCTAGAATCTGCCTTAAGGTCCGGCTTTCTTTTTTAGCATCATTCTTACTCAGGCCAATTCCAATATTAGCTTTACCTTCGCCTGCCGGGAACAACCAGAAATAACCTGGATTCACTTCTTTTAAATAATGGAGTTCAATCTGGTCCGTGAGTCCTTCAACACCGCTGTAATAACAACGGATCGCAACGGCTGTATTCTCCATATCCATTTCATATAACCCCAGTTTTCGAGCTACAATTGAATTGGCGCCATCACAGCCTATTATAATGGGTGCTTTAACTATTTCTTCCACCCCTTCTTTTGTTTCTCCTTTTACACCTGCTACTCTACTGTGTTCATACACCAGGTCCTTTACCGCAAATCCCTGGCGCGTTTCTGTAACTGCAGCTGCTTTTTCAAACAGATAATTATCAAAGATCTCCCTGGGAATTACAAACCCCTTTGTAATATGCTGGTTTACCTTGCTGCCCTTTAAATGAACATCAAACTGATTATGGCTAGGACCTCCAAATGTAATGCGGTTGATCTCAGACCCATCCAGTTGTTCTACACTGTCAAGCAGGTCCAATTCCTTCATGATCCGTACACTTTTACCCGACAAAGCATCACCGCAAATCTTATCCCTGGGGAATATTGATTTATCAAGCAGGATACACTTCAGCCCCAAGCGGTGAGCATAAAGCGCTGCAGTAGTGCCGGCTGGCCCTGCACCAACAATGATGGCATCGTACATTTTATGCTTCTTCTAAAAAATCAACGCCAAATGATGGATGTACAATCCCATACCTGAAATAATTCACAGTTCTCAATACGAAAAATAAAACTGCGAGGGGTATCAGAAACCAGGGTGCCCGGACGCATAAGAACATGGCAAAAATAAAGATCGGATAAAAACGGGCTCGCTGTAAATGGCGTACATGACTTGGCCAGATGAGCGCAATAGCAGCAAAAGGCAAGGCAACCATCCCGGCAGTACTGATAATGGGATCATCTAATAAGATACCGATTAAGATCGATATGGACATTAAGGCTACAGAAAGGGATAAATACCATCCTTTATTATCCCAGTGAAAATTAAACCATACACCTTTCGTCTGATCAAATTCCAATATGAATTGGAACACCAGTAGACCTGCAAGAAATGCCGTTAAATAGGGCGCCAGAGATGAAAGACTGCCTAAACTACTGCTAGAGTCGAGCCAGCCTATCAGCAGCAGAACTATCGCAATGACAAGGTGAGTACCAAACTCTGTATTGTTTAATGTTTTTGTACCGGCAACCCACATTTTTTTTGGATGGATCCATACAAAAAATAAAATGGAAACAAGGCATAGTTTTATCAAGCCGGTCACCCAGCCAGACCACTCCCAGTAAATAAATCTGTTCGTGTGATGCATATTGGCTACTATGCCAGAAACCGTTAAGGTCCAGATTATAAATAATTGGATCAACCCGCCTGCGTCCATTTTCTCTCCCAGTTTGGAAAAAGAATTACGCCATTTTGTGTAATAGGATGATTCGGGTGGGAAAAGACGCTCTACGAGCATGTTTAGCCTATAATCGCGCTTCCGGTGATGGTCTCAATGAGCTCATTGAGAAGAATAAAACCAGAAACCCCAGCCGCAATAACTAAAAAAATAGTTACAATGGTCTTATCTTGTTCTTTATCTAATATACTAGTTCCGCATTCTGCTATGAAAGAAGGAACACCCCATTTGACAATAACGAATATTGCTGTGAGCGTTCCGCCAAGTGGCATCAGATATTTTGCAGAAAGATTATCCATTACATCAAAAAAGGTCGTACCAAGATAATGCTGGAATGTATCACCAAAAAATTCAGCTATGTTAATACCCCCTCCCATAGAGAGAGAGCAAAACACTCCAACAATGGTTACAATGATACCAAAAAGAATGGTTGCTCGGTTACGAGACCAACCTTTTTCATCTATTAAACTTGCGGTTACTACTTCAAGGATTGAGATTGCTGACGTAAGTGCAGCCATGAATAAAAGCACAAAGAATATTGTTCCCCAAACTGATCCATACGCCAATTGTGGAAAGATTGATGGTAGTATGTTGAAAACAAGCCCTGGGCCTCCAGCAGGATCTGCACCAGTTGCAAAAACACTTGTGAAGATCGCAACACCTGCAAGCAAGGCAACAGCGGTATCAAGTGCAATGACCCATAGGGCTGAACGCAATAGATTTTGCTCTTTTCCTAGGTAACTACCATATGTTATCATATTCCCCATTCCCAAGCTTAAAGTAAAAAATGAGTGACCAAGGGCTAATACGATCGCAGAAGCAGTAAGGTCTTCAAACCTTGGTAAGAAAAGGAATTTTAGCCCTTGAGTGCCTCCTGGTAATGTTAGACCCCTTATTGCAAGTACCAACAGTAAAACAATTATGATTGGCATCATGATCTTGGACCAATTCTCAATTCCATCCTTCACACCATTGATAATGACATAGACACATAGAACATTGAAGACCGCCATAAAAACGATAGGACTCCATGTCGAACCAATGAATGTGTCAAAAAGTTTATTGGCTTTATCTGGATCATTGCTTAAAGATTCAAAACCACCCGATATTGATATAAATATGTATTTTAAGATCCAACCCCCAACCACTCCATAGTATGATAAGATAACAAATGAAGATAATACACCGATGAAACCAACCCATTTCCAGTTTGAGTTAGGTGCGATTTTTTTAAAAGCACCTACTGGACTGAGCTGTGTGTTTCTCCCTATTGCAAATTCAACAACCTCTATGGTCAATCCCACAATTAAGATGCATAGCAAATATATCAGGGTAAAAGCACCTCCTCCATTCTCCCCTGCTATATAGGGGAATTTCCAAATATTTCCTATACCAACCGCTGATCCTGACGCAGCCAGAATAAACCCAAGCTTTGAACCCCATTGTTCTCTATTCTGCATTTTTTATCTCTTTGTTATTTTCATGTTCTAATGAACTATCCATTAAATGATCAAACGTATTCAAATGAGCATCCACAACTGCGTCTATCATGGCATAGACATAAATTATACCAATCCACCAGGCATACTTATTTCTTTTTTCAAGATATCGATGTTTTCTTAGAGGATAGTTACCATCATCATAATTATTATATATATCAAGGTTATTAAGACAGGCATTATAGGCAGCAATTTCCAAACCAATTACGATAGCTGATTTGAACAATTTGCCATTATAAACCTGTCCCATACCCGGGATCAATGAAAAATAAAATGCTTTTTTGGGATCCTTGATTTGCTCCTTTTTCGAATCTTGTCCATAGGCCAGACCAATCAATAAGATAAATAAAATAGGGCGGCAACAATTCATTCACTTATCTGGATGCAATACATTCAATCTCAACCATGGCTCCCAGGGGTAAACCAGAGACTTCCACAGTGGACCGGGCAGGAAAATCTACATCGCCAAAATAGCTTCGAAAGGCATCATTGACATGGCCAAACCCTTCGAGATCAGTCAGAAAAACTGTCAATTTAATGATGGATGTATTGTCAAGTCCTGCGGCGGTTAAAATAGCAGCAATATTATTGAGTACCCTCATTGTTTGTTCCTTCATTCCCCCATCCACCAGTCTGCCGGTTCCTGGTTCAATACCGATCTGTCCGCTTGTATAAATAAATCCATTTATTTCGACAGCCTGGTTATAGGTACCAATAGCAGCAGGGGCATCAGGTGTATGGATGATCTTCTTCATAAGAATTAAAATTTATGTTCCAGACAAATACAGGGCAAACCCACATCTTCATTGATCTCCCTGTAGGCATCGTTATCAAATTTCCTTAGGAAAAATTCTCCCACAGCCGCTACGGTCGTTTCAAACAGGTGTCCGCCAATTGTTTTCATATCATGGTTAGATAAAACAACATGCCCATGGACAAATGGATCTCCATCTTTAAGGGTAACATTTCCTTCATAGCTTACCAGCTCCCACACATCTGGAAATTGTTTCCGTATATATTCTTTGCCTACTGTATCATAGGCTCCTATTTCTATCTCTTTTACTGCACCAATGCCGGATATTTTTCCATTGGTAATAGCCTGGTCCCTACAGAAACGGGTCAAGGTATCCATTACTTTTTCATTTTTTTCTATATAAATAAAATAATCTTTATCTACCTGCTTATATTGCATTTCCTTTATCCATTTAATGTTTTAATGATTAATTCCTTCGTCTGGCCCATGGCATCCTGGATGGCATCATTGTTTCTACCGCCTGCTGTTGCCAGGTGTGGTTTTCCGCCGCCGCCGCCGCCCATGAACCCACCAATATCCTTTGCCAGTGTTCCCGCAAGAACTCCTGTTTCGTTTAAATCTTTTGAAACCACAATAACCGCTGACGGCTTTTCTTCACCTTCCGAAAACAGGACAGCGATTCCCCTTGATAATGTATTGAACACGTGGTCGCCCAACGCCTTGAGCTCATCCAACCCGTTGGTAGATACTTTTTTTATCAGTATTTTATGGTCTCCCGCAGTTTCAGCTCCTTCTAAAAGATCAGCGTCTGATACCTGTGCCGGTCTGTGTTTTAACTTTTTTTCAAGGTTTTTCTTTTCCATCAGTAAACCCTCAACCCGCTCAATCATACCAGCTGGCGGCGTGTTCAATAAGGATTGTAACGCATTGAGTACAGCCGCATTGGATTGCATGTCTGCTACTGCTTTTTGACCTGTGACCGCTACTATACGCCTGACCCCGGATGAAAGGGATGATTCTTCTGTGATCTTAAAAGAGCCAATGTCTCCTGTGCGATCTACATGGGTACCTCCGCAGAGTTCCATTGAATAATCCCCTACCTGAACAACACGCACTATATCCCCATATTTTTCACCAAATAGTGCTTCCGCTCCAGCTTTTTTTGCATCATCAAAATTTTTTACAGATACATTTAATTTTGTATTGCTGAGAATTTGATCATTTACTTTTTGTTCTATTTCCTGAATGTGTTCATCTGTAATCTTTTCAAAATGGGTCAGATCGAACCGCAAATAATCAGGATGAACCAAGGACCCTGCTTGGTTTACATGGTCTCCAAGAATCGTTTTTAGAGCTTTATACATAAGATGGGTAGCCGTATGATTATTCTTAATGGACTGACGGCGGTCTTTGTCTACGCTGCAGGATACTTGCATCGATCCATCTAGAGTACCCTGGCAAATATGGTTAAAAGAATTATTCTCCTTTTTTACATCCAATACGGTTAAATCAATCCCGTCACCCGTAATAGTACCCGTATCTCCGATCTGACCACCGGATTCGGCATAGAACGGCGTTTGATCCAATACCAGTAAAATGATATCACCCTCTTGAGCATATCGTCTAATTTGGGCACTGGATTCCAGTCTTTCGTAACCAAGGAATTCTGAATCATCGCCGTCAGAGACTGTAATCCACTCCGTTTCAGCTATGCCTGCCTTGAATTTCCCTGCTTCTTTAGCCCGCTTCTTTTGTGCAGCCATGGATTCCTTAAAACCATCTTCATCCAGGGTCAGGCTTTGCTCCCGTGCCATAAGCTGAGTCAAATCCAGTGGAAAACCGTAGGTATCATAGAGTTTAAATGCATCGGTACCACTGATCTCAGTTCCTTCCATGGCAGAAACAATCTTTTCAAAATGGTTTAATCCACGGTCCAATGTCTGGTTAAAGGATTCTTCTTCGGCACGGATTACATTTTCAATATGGGACCGTTTTTCCACCACTTCCGGAAACTGTTCACCCATGATTTCACCAACGACAGGTACCAGTTGATACAGGAAAGGATCATCCAAACCAATGTTTTTTCCAAACCGGGCTGCTCGTCTTAAAATACGTCGCAAAACGTAGCCGCGTCCATCGTTAGAAGGCAGGGCTCCGTCTGCTATGGAAAAACACAGCATCCGGATATGATCCGCGATCACCCGGTGCGGAATAGGGTCATGTTCGTAGGATGAATCAGCCTGTCCCTGGAGCGTTTCAATGATCGGTAAAAAAAGGTCGGTATCGTAATTGCTGTTTTTTCCCTGCAGAACAGTGGCGATTCTTTCCAAGCCTGCACCCGTATCCACATGCTTTGACGGAAGATCCTCTAACGTCCCGTCATCTTTGCGGTTATTTTGAATGAATACCAGGTTCCACAGTTCCCAATAATCATCTGATGTATTGATACCGTAAGCATCCTGGTTCTCTGGATCATCTCCCACATAATAATGGATCTCAGAACAGGGGCCGCAGGGACCTGTTTCTCCCATTTCCCAAAAATTATCTTTTTTACCGCACCGGATCACTCGCTGTGATTCAATACCTGTTACATCAGTCCATAACTCAAATGCTTCATCATCATCTTCATATACCGTAGCCCAGAGCCGGTCTTGATCGAACTTCCACTCTGAAGTGAATAATTCCCAGGCCCATTCAATGGCTTCTTTTTTGTAATAATCACCAAAGGACCAGTTGCCCAGCATTTCAAAAAAGGTATGGTGAAATGTATCTACACCTACTTCTTCCAGGTCATTGTGTTTTCCTGATACACGGATACATTTCTGGCTATTCACGACCCTTAGAGAATCTGGCTGTATTAGATCTAAAAAGACAGGTTTAAACTGGTTCATCCCCGCATTGGTAAATAACAGGGTTGGGTCATCAAGCGGGACTACCGGTGAACTGCGAATAAATTTGTGATCTTTTCTTTCAAAAAAATTGATGAAAGACCTACGAATCTCTTTTGAATTCATTTTAAAATGAAAAACTGGTCTCTACGCCGGTCATATTGATCATTTCATCTTCATCCAATACATCGCCGTCCCCATTCATATCCTGGAACGTACGGCGAAAAACATAGGTTAGAACCATCCCATTACCCAGTTTAAGCCCTACATTATAGCCCATGATCGTGGATTCCGAATATTCAAAATCCAATGGATTAGGGACATTGAGTTGCTGGTAGAACCAGGATGCCCTCTCAATTTTACTGATAGTTTTTTTCAATTTTAATATTGCTGTAAAACTCTGGTTAGATGCTTCTTCAAAATCATTGATCTCTGCATTATACTGTTCACCCTTCAGGTTTTGAAACGCCAATCCCGCATCAAATAAACTTCCCAGGTCAATATTCAATGAAGAATAAAACCCATTCTGTTTGCCATAGGTTCCCAACTTGCTGGCTTTTGTAATAATTGTACCCTGATTCCCTGATATGCTCTGGAAGGTAGCCCGTTCTATCTCGTAGGATCGATTAAAATACCCAAACTCAAAATTTCCTTTCGGTATCATCCGAAATTCAAAATTTAATTTTGCAGGGCCGAATCCTGCAGACAGACCAAAAGGTATAATTCCATATCCTGCATCTATCTCCTCAGCATTTATAGGATGAATTGTTTTACCCAATAGAGCAGCATATTGGGCATAAGCATCCAAGGAAATGGGTCCTTCACGAAGTAGAGGAATCCCTATATCTAGGGCAAATGCATTAAATGATTCTGCCTCTTTCTTAATGTTGATAGGTTCAGGTTTAGGTGATACACCATCTGGATCTATTACAATTCCCCATGTCGGCCAGGTGAAACTTGAATCTGTCCAACCATCACCATCTACATCAAATTCATTTAAGGTATCGTTATCTGCCCAACCATCACCATCTGTATCTAGCCACCAATTTCGATTATCGGGAAAATCATCCACAAGATCGGGACGGCCATCATCATCTGAATCCTTTAATCCAAGGTACTGGTTTCGATCGCCCACCCAGGACACACCCCCTGTGAATCCATAAGAGATCGGGGCAGAAAGACGCACACCGGTCAAACCAAGGTTTTCCTTAAAATCATTGGTAAAACCATACATATTGACACCAAAAGCATGGGTTCGAAATTCCATGCCTACTTTTCGGACCTGTGGATATAATAATGTATTGCTGTAATTACTTAATAGGATACCATACCCCATGGTTACATTATCTAAGGCTCCAATTTTAAAATAATTCTTGTCCCAACGACTGCCGTACCGAATATAATAAATCTTATCGATAATCGTGTTCTTGACTTTTTCTCCACTGGAAAAATCCCATTCATCATCGTGGATGTTCCCATCCTGATCAATGTAAATGACAAGATCCAGTGCAACGGATAATTTACCAAAGGGCAGTACGGGACGAAGTGCGATCTGGTTCCAGATTTTACCATCGATGGTTACAGCACCAAATGCTCCCCGAACTGATTTGTCGGATGATGTAGTTTCCGGGTCCATTTCTTCCGGTTGGCCTATTAGAATTTGCGTGGTCAGGAGGGTGATGATTGGTATGGATTTAAAATTCATTTATTCACAGATTTACGTCAAGAAAATTACCGTTCGCCTTCTAACTGGACAACGGGTAAATCGGCGACCCAGAAACAAAACCAATTTGCAATGAAACTAAAACCTGGTTTTGACATAAATAGAGATATCGATTAAAGATACATTTAGAAGTATGCGCTTACGTATTTTCAATTTCATTATCACAATTGCTATTGTTCATTCCTTAGGGTGTTCAGAAGAGATACTGTTGGAAGCATTACATTTAGAATCCAAGGCAAATGGCATCCTTTTGCATATGAAAATGGACACGATCCCTGAGCCGCAGAACATTACAGCATGGCAGGCAAATTCAGGATGGTTCTATATAACACTTTATAAGGTGAAGGGAGATTCAACCACCCTCATACCTGAAGATATTCCCAGTGGTATGCTTGATTTTCAGGTCATCCCAAGCGATGAATCCCTTCAATTGGGACTGAGGTTAAAGGAGCCCATTGAGAATTATGAATTCTCAACAAATCATAACAGCAAAACAGTGCTGGCAACCCTTCATTACTCAACCCAATACCTTGCCCAGTTAGATACTATTCAGGAAATGAAACGGCCAGGCTCCAATAAAGGGATGCCTGATGGAATAAAAAAATGGCTCTACCTGACCGGAACAGGCATTACTTTGGCGGGACTTATGCAAAATGAAGACCCTGGTTTGAATCATCAATCCATTGCCGGCATCAGCCTGTTGTTATCCACCTTTCTTATTGATAAAATATGGCAGTCACTTTGATGGATTCCATTGTTTACTTTTCAATCTTCTGGGCAATAGCCTTTGTCTGCATGGGCCTTTATCTGCGCTTTAAATACAAAGATAGGTTTGATGACCTGGATCAATAGATTTTTATTTTATTTTGGAATAACTGCCATACTAACAGGGGAATCAATCACGGTAATGGATTCCTATAATACTCTTTTTGGTAATCAGGGCCCCATCCATGCTACACCCCATATCACCAACCTGATCAGGAATGGTGCTCAGGAATTATCTACAAATGAAAAAATGGACTTAGCAGGATTAGGGCTCGCTGTTTTAGGAAAAAATATTGTTGCCTTGGCTCCCGTTGATCTTGACCAGTCTTATGATACAGAGCATTTCAGGTTATTTTACACCCTAGACGGATACGATTCAGTTGAAAACCTGGAATATGTTATCCAAGTCGGCCAGGTATTTGAACAGGTTTGGACCTTTTACATGGATACACTGGAATTTGAACCACCCCCTTCAGACCCTGATGCGGCCCATGACCTTTACGAGGTTTACCTTGAAAACTTACCAACCTACTATTTTGGAGTCACCTATACCACCAATGCCAATATTAGCGATCCCGCATGCGTCAGTTACATCCGGATGCGTAATAATTATTCGGGAAACCAATTCAGCAACCATACGGAATTGGAGAATATCAAGGTTACAGCCGTTCATGAATTTTTTCATTCAATCCAGTTTGGATATAATTGTTTTGAGCGATTATGGCTCATGGAAGCAACGGCCGTATGGAGTGAAGATGAATTATACAACGGTATCAATGACCACTACCGCTATATGGCTTCCTGGTTTTCAAATCCGGACAAATCAATTGATGACGAAAGCAGCCACATGTACGGATCGTTCATCTACTTTCAGTATATCGATGAACATTTAGGAGGTCCAGGTACAATCAAAGCCTGCTGGGATAACTCCAATTCCCTGGCAAGCCCTGTCAATGATATCAGTGTTGCAGCAGTTGATGCCGCCTTAGAACCTTATAATTCATCCTTTGAGGATGCCTATATTCGTATGCGTATTGCCAACAGGATCCTCAGTGCCAGTGAGAACGCAGATCCCTATTCATATAATGAAGCAGACGGCTATAGAACGGTTGTAACTGGTCCGCCTGAACAGTACCTGATTTTTGAACAGGGTAATATTGAAACAGAACAGGATCAGTCCCTCCGTCTCTATGAAAGCCTCTATTATTCACTGACGACCGAGAGCCCTGTTAAGATCAAACTAACAAAATCTGATGGAGAATTTTCCTTATCATCCATCGTAAAACATCAGGGGACAGAACAGTGGACGGTCCGTACTGGGGATGAATTAAATATTGATCCCGAAATCGGTATTGAATGGATATCATTGGTTGTTTCATCCCTGGGACTGGATGAGACAAACTGGGATTTCACTTTACAGTTTAAAGACGGATATTCCGAAGATTTCACTTTTTTCCCGCCCTATCCTAACCCCTCATATGGAAATACGGTACATATAGACCTGCAGGTTATCAGTGAACAAACGATCCATACAAAGGTCTATGACCTTTTGGGACGGGAAATGTGGTCATCATCAAACCATTTCAGTGATCCTGAATTGGTAACCCTGATGTGGAATGGGTTAAATAAAGAAGGCAGAAGAGTTGCGAATGGTATATATCTTATAAAATTGGAAGGTCGATCAGATCAAAAAAGTCACAGGATAACTCTGTTGAAAAAATCAGAGTGACTCACTGATCTTACGAATATCATCTAGAATTATATAATATTCATCAAGACCCTCTTCGTAGCGTATGATATAGTCCATAGGTTTCCCTTTTCTAGACGTAAGCATGACATATCCTCCTGCCTCTTCCCGGGCTATGTCATTGATATTATATATAAATTCTTCATATTCATCCATTGTAACCCTGTAAGATTCAAATTTTTTTGAAAGTTTGGTAATTCGTTTTGAATAGAGAGATTCAGGATTCTCAAAAAGAGATTGATTCAATACACTGTTAAAATGCTCGATATAGGGTTGCAGGGCATCACGCCTGTATTTTATCTTGTACAGTGTTTCTTTCAGGGGTTCCGATTCTTCTTTAACAAACACTAATTTTTTCCGAACCTTCCTGAACCCTTTATTTAATGCTTCTCTGCTTTTATAATACTTCCGCTGTACTTTTTGAATTTCATTGCTTTTGCTCCTGATTATTTTCCTGTAGGTGACAGAGGTATCATTTGCAATGGAATCCAGCCCAGCAGAACTCAATTCTTTCATGGACTGGACAATATGAATCAATTCCTGTATTAGGCTGTCTGCATCCGTAATGGATGACTGCAATAAATTATAATTTAGTTCTAACCGTTCATAAATGCGGAGATCATTATCTAGATAAAACCGCAATTCATTTACCATGATCTTATCCAGGTCAATTAAATCCCGGGAAATCGTTTTAGACCATTGTTGTGTATTTAAAATCCGTACATCCAGAGCATACGTATCACGAAATTTCCATGGTTTTATTTTCCCGGCACAGTCCCAAAACAACAACAGGGTTCCCGCCACTGCGATAACCCTGTTGAATTTGAATAAGGATTGAATCAAACTGTCAATTTCCCTTCACGGTCCAATTTGAGTAAATCATCATAGCCTCCAACAGGCTTTTCATTGATCACAATTTGGGGTACTGTACGCCCGCCGGTCAAATCATAAAGGTCATCACGGCTCCAACCTATTTCCTCAATATCAATCTCAACATAGGATAGGCCTCGTTCCTCCAAGAGCCGCTTTACGTTTTTACAAGGTCCACACCAGCTGGTTGAATAAATTTTTATCACTTTATTTTATTATTTTTTCTATTACTTCTCTGAAGTTATTATAACCGAATTATTTTAAGAATAATAGTTTTTGTATTTTTGTTTTTTCTCCATAATCCAGCACAACAAAATACGTTCCTGATGAAATGGTTATACCAAAACGATTTGTTCCATTCCATGAAAGTGTATATTGTCCTGGCACCATATACCCATTTTGAAGTTCAGCAACTTCTCGTCCCAATATATCTACAACTGCAACTTTAACCAATTCCGGCCTGCCAATCTTTAAATCCAATTGGGTTGTGGGATTAAACGGATTTGGATAAGCAGGACTTAATGAAAATACACTCGGATATAATGTGTCATCAACACTCAGTGGTGCCACATAATTATCGGGTGCTTCGGTTGTAAAACGAATGGCTCTTTCATTTTCCAACGGGGCTGCACCTGGCGCATAAACATTATTGAAAACGTACTGGAGTCCATAATTCTTTTCCGGTGATTCGATACCAACCGTGGAATAATTCTTGGTCGCATCCACATCTTCTATTTCCAGGTATTGGAAATCGATCACACCATTGCCAGATTCGGTTTGTAGGGCATTTTGATCATACAGAATGACCTCAAAGGTCTCTTCTGTGGTTTCATCATAGCCATTCAAGGCTCTGGACCATTCAATGACAAATCTGCCATTTGCATCATCGTACCAGGTAAAAACATGGATCCAGACATCAATATCGCCGTCTCCATTGGAATCGATGGTTTCTAGATCATCAGAAAAGGGCGCCAGCATGGCTTTTGGCCCCATGTACATGGGAATGGACATATTCCAGAAATAATCGATATAGCATGGTTCAAAGGATGTCCAGCCATTAGAACTGACTGTGATCTCCTGATAATCAATTCCGTGATATTTAAACACGAATGGTAATTCAATATCCACATGATCATCATCATCTAACTGATAATACGTGCCATTGCTTCCGCCATGTGCAGGGTCCAGTTCCACCCAATTGAATACGGGTGTGTGATCAAATCCAGTATCTGTATCATCATAAGCCCAATAACCATAATGAGTTGGTGCAACGGGAAGATTCTCTAATGTTGGCTCAATATGGAGTGGGACTTCCTGACTGTAAATGGTGTGTCCTGATTTTTGAAAATCTACAAGAAACGTAATGTCACTGCCATACGCTACATCACCAATTGATATGTAATAATTCGTGGCGTTAGATATAGTGGAAAAAGGCGCGAAATCAGCTAATAAATCTGAAGCTACATTCAGTGTTACTTCTGCGCCATCTGAAAGTGCAGATAATTCAAGCCAAACACCTGTATAAGTTCCAGGTGAATAATTAGTTATAGATAAAGTTGGTTCGAATTCAGATCCTGGTGAAGGTTGATTCTCAAATGAAATCTCAAAAAAAGGCATTTCAACATCAATTGCAAATTGCGAAAAGATGTTTCCGCCACCATCCGCTATTGTTCCGCTAATCGTATGACTTATATCGGTTCCATAAGCAACGATTTCTATATCACTAATGGGTGTTGTTTCTCCGGGCATAATGGATGGGATCTCAACATTTATTGAATTTGGTACAACATTTTGAGAAAATGAAAGTGTTCCGGTAAAAGCATCTGATGTACTCGTTGACCCATTCTCTAGCATAAACAAACAACTCATCAATTCCCCTAATGCAGGTTTTTCGTTACCGTTTTCCGTGGTAATATTTAAATTAACAAGATATAAATCTGAGATTACAGGTTGCACCTCAGTAATCTCATGACCTTGAATAAAACTATCTTTATTCGCATAAATGTCCAGAGTAGGAGTTCCATTTAATTGTAATGTTGCAGCAAACTGGCCATTCTGATCGGTTATTCCTTTTGCAACTAATATACCGTCCTCCATGATACTGATAACAGCTTGATCTATTGCATTTCCTCCCAAATCACTAACAGATACCTTAATAAAATCATCAGAAGCTGTGATTTCTTCCACAGAAATATCAAATTGGTTTGGCGTATCCACATAAACCTGGAGTGACGGATCACCCAAAATATTATAAACTTGTGCATAGAATTCCTGTGCTTCCCCAGGACCGTTTTGTTCGGGAAATTCCTTGATTAATCCCGATTGCCCCGCCTGCATGGCTGGTCCCAGTTCCATCACACCATGATTCAACATGGCGTCGTACATATAAGCGTTAATCACATTGTTATACTTCGTGCTGGTGTGCAAATCGGATGGACCGATAAACGCTACACCCCCTTTGGGTACAGTGGGTGTACCACCACGCAGTACTGCTTCGGACAGACAGGGATCTACATTGTTAGCAAAATCATTTGAATTGCAGACATAACTCATAAAGACCGGTGTGAGCCAGCCATTATTCAGGTCATTGACATCATCCACATGGAATTCCGGGTAATGCCAGCCATTGGCATCCCCCCAGCCACGGTAATTTACGATTCCTACGCCATTATCAATGGACTCTATGATATAGGGTGCACCTTGTTGCACCGGTGGGTAAAAGACTGTATCGATCTGACTGTAGCCATAATCCAATAGTTCATCCCTGAGCCAGTAGGATGTCCATTTTGGTGTGATGGGAATTGGATAGGTGTTTGAATAATTTCCTGCCACAATTAGACCGCGATCCAGCCAACTCTCATCATAGGCTAAGGGATCTCTGGCATACTGGATCGTTTTTGACATGATCACCGCCAGGTCTGATAATGAATCAATCGACAGGCGGCCAATAAATATATCAGGAATATGATCATCGCCAAGAATGTGGGTGTATTCCTGATCCGTTACATCATTTTCCGGACCAAAATAAAAAGATGGAATTTCAGCAAACCCATCCACATCACCAATTAGCAATACATACTCCAGCATGGGGTCTTCCATCAATTGATTGGAAATAGTCGTTTTGATATCGTCTGCGGTATCACCCGCATTGGATAAAGGCACAACATACACATCAAACCCTTGTGAATTCTTGAATGCAACAAAATCTGCCAGATAACTCGATACTCCATCCGGGGCAATGATCATATAACTCCCTCGCTGCGGGTTAATCTGGGAAGGAAGAATATTGTAATTGGTTGTCACCATATTTGTGAACGCCAATGGGATAGCCTGCCCCATCAACTGATCTTTGGTTTTTCCACGAAAGGAAACACCTTCACCAAAAAGAAATGAAAATGGTAAAAGAAATAAGATCAGTTTTTGAGTATGACGCATTTCTTTACGACCTGTTCTTTTAATGTTTCAATACGAACAAAGAACATCCCGGAACCTGTTGGGATCCCCTTCATGGTATTCAAATCCAAATTTATGAAATGTCTTCCTGCCGACATGTATTGGATTTTTTTTGAATATATTTCCTGCCCCAGCAGATTGAACACGCGAATGGTTCCTTGCCCACCGGGGAAATTAGCAAGGTCCATCTGGAACCGACCATTGGATGGGTTGGGATAAAGACCGTTGAGCTTCATGGGAATTTTGGGCGAAATAGTATTATTGGATTCTGTTACACCCAAATATTCATCGTAAATAGAATAAAGGGAAAGTTCCTGTAATTCCCATCCACGATAATTCACCGTTTCATCAGGAGAAAATTCAAGACGTACCTTGACCTGTGAGAATTCCGTTTCTGAGATGGCTGTCACTAAATCAGTTTGATAATCGCCCCAGCGGTCTCCTGTCCAGGATTTTATTCCAAGAATATTATCATTTTCATCAAGTAGTGTAACAGTAACAGGATCATGATCCCATTCTGTTTCAAACTTGTGCGTAACTGTAACAACAGCACGGTTCATACCTGAGATACCTTCTAAATTGGATTCCATCCACTGCGGTAAAAATGTAGAATCCCCATTATCGTAAAGTGTACTTTCCTGGGAACGGAGAATTACATTTCCTGATTGCCAGGGTCCTGCTGTATTTTCCCAGGGCCATGATTCACTGAGATGCATAGGAGAACCAGAATCTATGGGAATTGTAATGCTCAGATCCTGATTAATATGGACCTTTTTCTCCCAAGGCATCCAATCAAACTCTGTTGGAATTGTAATTGTATATTCACCTTCATAAAGTTCAAAAGAACTTCCGCCCGGATCATATGAAACCCAGATAGAATCTGTTCCAAATTCATTGGTTATAAGACCATTAAGTGGGATTGGAAATAAAGTGGGAGGAAAATCCAGAATCAACTGTACTGTGTGCAGGGGAGCAGCAACTAAACCTATATCCTGATTTGTGATTCCACTGTTATTGGCGACCACAGAAATTTCTTGAGGTATGTATCCTTCCGCTCTAATCGATAGGGTGTATGTTCCTACGTCCAGTATGCGGCGATAACGGCCAAATTCATTGGATAACCGCGGTTTTAATACAGATCCGGTATGCTCCAACACTTCAACAATGGCACCTCCAATGGGCTGGTTTGTAGATGCATCATAAACAATCCCTGTGACCTGGGCTGCATCTGTGTAATAGCCAATAGACCTATCCATGAGATAGACCATAGCGGGCTTGGTTCGGTCTATGGTATCTTCGATCAAAGCACTGTCAGGCTGGATATTGGCGGTGCCGCATTCCACCAGGTATTGGATACAACCGGTTTCGCGGTAGAACCAGTCATGGGCCTTCCCATTGCGGGAACCACTATATACAGAAAGATACGTGCTTATGCTGTCCTCTGTAACCAAAAGCCCTGCAAAATGATCTGCCATGGATTTTATGATCTCAAGGTCAGGCGATTCTTTGGTATCTTCCCATTTCCAGGATGTGAATACCTTTTCAGACAAATTTCCAGATCTTGAACTGTGCCAAACAATAGAAAAGACGAAATCATTATCGAGTGCCAGATCACGCAGCGCAATAGCTTCTGCTTCAGAGAAGGGTTCTGCTCCTTTGTAATAATCATAGTGGGAAGCATAGTCCGAATTATCAGGCTGCAGAAATGTATCACCAAATGCCCAGTTAAAACTGAAATTCCGATTCAGATCTACCCCATCCACATCATTTCCAATTGATGGATCATAATCAAATTCGCCATTGGGGAATGGCCCTTCAGGAGACAGGTCCCTTTTATTTTTCCGATAACTTACATCCAGTCCTTCGTGCACTACATTTAGCCCTTCAGGATTTGCTGTGGGCACAAGCCATATCTCAAGGTATTCCTTTAGAATACTCATATGGGTATAAATACTGGCATCTGGGAACAGGAGATCATGAATCAGATCAATAACAATCTCAATGCCCAATACCTCTTCCGCATGAACCTGGCCCACAAATAAGACCCTGGGTTCATCTTCTTTTTGATGTGCATTATCAGATATTCTAACAGCAAGGATAGGAATACTTTCATGGGTCGAAAATCCAATTGTGTCTAAATGAAACCAGCCATCCAGTTCTTCCAACTGGTTCAAAGAATCCAAAAGGCTATAGATTTCCTGAGTGGTATGATACCGATCGTCCAGCGTCTGGCCAGATAAAATCATCATACACATTATAAGCAATACATATCTCATGTATTACTTTAGGTAAGTTATCTTACCCTTTTCTATTGTGTATTTTGTTTTAAATTCGTATAAATATACTCCACTCGAAATCGGGTCACCATCATCATGCTTTCCATCCCAGCTTATACGATAGTGGCCTCCAAATTCGGGTAGGATTAACCTGTCTGCTACCATGCGACCGTTTAAATCATAGATCCGAAATTCTACCGGTTCTTTTTCAGCCATTTCAAAATCAAAATTAACTTTGCCATTGAACGGATTCGGATAAGCGGTTTTCAAAGAAAATTGCTTTGGTACGTCACACTCATGACATGATGTACCACTGGACAATAACTCTGCTTTCATGAGTGTTCTACCATAATAATTGGCTAGGTCTTCCTTTCCAGAACTCCTGTAATCGATCCAATCCAGAAAATATTCTGAACCACCATGATGGGTCACGTTCACATTCTGTTGTCTGTGATATGCGATACAAACTGGAACTCCATTAATTTCAGTGGTCATTCCCTGCCCGATCACATATCCGGAACCATAGAGATCCACGCCATTGATCAATAGGGGGTCATCATTATAATATCCTCGTTCATCTTCCCAGATGACCAAAAACTCATTATCCTGGATAAAAGTGACGCTAGGATTATATTGATCCGTTGTGTCCACCGAAAATTGGATGGGTTCGCTGATGGCAGTTCCATTTTCCAAGTCTAAAACTTGACCAAAAATCTCAAAGTCAGATCCATTGCGGTAGTCTTCCCATACAAGCAATGATCTCGTCCCTGCATCATTGAAATGGAAATCTATATTACCCTGGTCATTCTCTGCATCAGATACAGTAACACCACCGGATGTCCACTGAATATTTCCATCCCAATCAATAGCCTGGGCATATATATCAGAAAAATTTCCATCCTGCATCCAGACTGCAAGTAACCCAATTTCATTCCCAATCGGTTTTACCTGTAAATGCCTGGCATCATAAGAAGAATTGCTTAAACTGTTTCCATTGGGGTTCCATCCAATCTCCGTATTCCCTTCGGCATCAATCTTTGAATACATCAGGGATGCAGCAGGCCAGGCATCTTCCATCCAGAATATCATATATTTTTCATCAGGTGTTGGCACTACAGCCATGATATAATCATCCCCATTTGAATCCACCAGTTCCACTCCTTCGCTGTCCAGGGTAATATTTCCATTTTCATCCAGTTTCTGGTAATAAATATCGTAATTGAATCCCCTACTCTCAGACCAGAAGCATCCAATACCGTTACCAATTTCAACCAGCAGAGCACTTCGCATATCAAAAACAGCAGATAAAGCGACCCCGGCTGAATCCCATACATTGTTAAGCTGTTCATCCAGCTTATTAATCCGGATGAATTTTGGGGATGAAGAACCGTCAAATGTTGCCGTGTAAATCCCTGTCTCAGTTCGGGTCAGGATAGGGGTAGAAAAATCTGTTTCCGATGATGAATTATCTCCATAGGTAATTTGTTTACCTCCATCGAACTGGATTTCTGTATTTGTGATCTGTGTTCCAAACAGTTTTTTTGAAGCCCGGTTATCTTCCCAGATGAGATAGAGATCCTGATCTGCAATACGGAATGGAGTTGTATAATTCACATCACCATCGAGCCCAATCATTGCTGTCAAGCCAAAATCACTCCAGACAGGCTGATAACCGGTGCTGATACTCTGGACCTTAAGATCGATACTTCCTGAACTCTGATCACCGTAGACCGCATAAAGCCCAACTTCAGCATTGCCGCTTAAGATCGGTGCAAACTGGTACCCAGGAGCATTCGAAATGGCAATCGGTGCCTCCAGGCTATAATTCCCCTCAGCATTGATATTTTGAAACATAATGTCAATTTCAGGGAACGTTCCGCGCTCCCAGACCACATTCACGTCGCCCGTATTTCCAGCCGAAAATCGCGCACTGAAATCAACGTCTTCAGCAGGGTCCACACGTATCCCGTCACCCCACTGGCGGTCTCCATTTACATCAATCTTCTGGAAATACTGATCCCCATTAATTGGATCATCCCTGAGATCTTTCCAGTTCACAAACACTTCACCGATCGAGCTCCGTTTTACACGGGGTGCTGTTTGCAGTGCAGTGTTATCTGAGATTGATTTTGGATCGGAAAACACCAAACCACTGGCATCAACAAACTGATAAAGGACCTTTGAATTTTCATCTCCCTGCTTCCATGCAACAAAGGAAGTTTCATTAGTCACATATGTAGCCCGTGGCTTTAGCTCCTGTTCATCGGTAGCTGCAATTTGAAACCCATTTTCTTCAAAGTTATTTGCCATATCCACATTGAGCCTCTGTCCATAGATATCTGCATTGGCACCCTGGCGAAAATCAGCCCAGGCAATAAATGCTTCATTATTTCCAGCATATTCAATGGATTTTGCATTCTGGTTACCACCCTCAACCACAATGGGTACCCCGGTACCTTGTGATATAATATCATGATTGGCAGACACATGGGTTCCGTAAATATCATCATCAATGCCACCCCGTTTATCCTGCCACGTTACAAACACACCGCCAAGACTGTCCGTACACATATTGATCGTGATCTGCTTTCCCTCAACCTGTGCCAAAGCTACACCATTTGGATCTAAGAGAATATCTCCATTCGTGTCTACATGCTGGATAAAGATGTCTCCCTGGGCATCAAAACGGTAATCAACCCAGGCTATAAACGCACCCCCGTTTCCATCCGTGATAGCTACCGGATCTTCCTGCCTGCCTGGAAGGTCCGTAATAACAGCTCCCGTTTCTCCCCACACCATTTCACCATCCTGGTTTATCTTATGGGCAAAGATATTTCTCATACCATAACGAGTATCAGACCAGACAAAAATGGCTTCTCCTTGATGTCCGGGAGCAATCGTTCTATACCATTCAATATGAACACCCTGGCGTATGGGCGCCCCATCTTCAGTATCAAATCCTGTGGCTGATAAATGTGATATTAAATTAATGGCAATAAATACCTTCTTCATTTTGTTATTCCATTTTCAGTCATGCGTCAGTTTCGTTATTTTAGTGGTTCATTTGGTTAGTGTTCAACCGCCAGGATCTGCAATCCTTCCCGGGTACAGACCAGTAATTTTTCACCCCAGAATTGGGATTTATATGAATATCCGATTGGGAAAATACCCCTTTCTTCCGGCATCGTTGGATCAGAAATATCGTATAACGCAATCCCTTTGGATCCGAGCGTTAAAGCGGCAATATTGCCTCGAACTGCCACATGGTCAACCGTAAGGTCTTCTGCAAACCTATAGGTTGTATAAACATCAGAAAAATTTTCTTTAGGTATGTAAACCGCACCCGCATCATCACATGCGGCAAAAACACCATCTTCCACAAGTGTGACCTTTTCTGCATTTCCTTCAGTATCAATTCTACCATTCAACACCGGTGCTGCGCCCAGTGCATCTATTGAATACAATTCAACACCAAGCTGATCCACCGCCAGGGCAATAAAATTTACACCATCAGAATCAATACCCATGGGTTTTCCAGGTGTATAGATTTCGGTCCCCCCAATCGGGGTCCATGCTATAAACTCAATACCAAATAGATTCGTTGTATCAAGATTATAGGTGTGCCACTTCATACCGTCATCATTATCTGCCGAATACATTATAAATTGATCAACTGAAGAAGCAAAAGAGATAAAATCTTTCGTTCTAGCACTCATAATGGTATTACGGTAGATCAAACTATCCCCGCCGTCATAATGAAAAATTTTCACATCTTCGTTTGATTCTGAAACAAAAATGAGTTTATTTGCTTCATCCCGGCCAATCAAAAGCAGATCATTAAATTCAAGAAAAGTCCCTCCTTCTTCATATCCGGTGAACCCAATGGACTTCGATCGGGATGGAAGGTCCCAGACCTGTATTCCAGACTGACCCGCTGCTATAAAAGCAGTATTTTCTGCAACGGCAACATCTCTGGCGAATCCATCCGTCTGCAATATGGAATCAACCGATATGGACCAAAGGCTTTCCGTGATTGGCTCGATACAGCCATCAAACACCATAAAAATCGCAAAACTAAAAGACAGTTTTCTAATATCGATCATAGATCAAATCCCATTCAATTTTGCACCAGAACTGTACTTGATTGAAACTCTTCAGGTCCGTCACCCAACCATAGGCTGATTGAGTCTCACGGGTACGATACCGACCTGAAATTGTCGCAGACAAATCATCGGATAACTCTTTTTTTACCCAGATATCGTATTTTGTATCCAGGTGGCTTCGCCCCGAATGAAGCGGATCATCTGGATCTTCAGCATCGTAGGCGCGATTTTCTGAACGTACAGAAATCCCCAACTCATTAAAAAATGGAATTCCATGGTGTATTTTTACCGGTGCATACCATTCCATGGTTTCATAAGACCGGTTAAAACTGCTGGGACGATCAGGTAAATGATGGGATTTACTTACTGCCCGTCCTCGCTCCAGCTGAAAAGCAATAGTGCCAATTTTTTTTAATTTTTGGTTCAATTTCCCTTTAATATAAAGAATGTCCAGATCAAACTCTGTGAACGGTTTATCGTAGTACCGTTGCAGATACCCGGTACCAAGATTGATCCAATGATTTTGGTGAATCTTTTGAGTCAAATTCATACTCTGGTTTCTATCTGTAAACGCACAGGGTGATAATATTTCCCTACTGATATCTCTATCCACATAATGACGCAGATAGAAGCTGTTTAAATGCCGCACGGAATATTTAATATTTTTATACGAACCCCATCTAAAGATAGCATCCATTCCGCCAGACCAGTATTCCCTTTCCTGATTATGTTTATAATCAGACCAGCTGAAGAGACCATTGATATAAATTTCCTTCTTTCCCTTTTCCCAAATTGACTTTTTGCCTTTCAACCCCAGTTTGTATACAAAGCTGTCAAATGTATTAGCCCCACCCATAAGACCCGGTTCCAAGGCTGCATCAGTGAACTCTGCCGATGAAAAACGCATCACATTACTGTCATACCCACTTGTAAAACCAAGTGTATACTCTAAAGGAGTATTTGCTGAAATCCAGGAAAGGATCAAAATTGGAAATAAAATAATTTTATTAAGATTCATCAATATAAAATAAAACGGGTTAAAACGGATTTGTCCTGATCCGCAACTTCAACAGAATAGGTGTGTATACCTTTCTTCACGGGAATTTCACAGGAACGCCATTTACCCGGGACTTTATCAGGCCTTCCTATGATTTGGGATACAGATGACCTTTCCGTATTAAAATAATAAGTTCCTGTAACTTTTTTCCCTTCCCGGATCCGTAACCGATAGGATTCTTCCTGTCCCATGGATTCAGAAAATTCCAGCCTGCTCATAATTCGCAATGTTTTCTGACCTTTGGCCTCGATTTGTAATGGCAGGTTTGAAGTGCATTCATAATAGTTGATTTCTTTATTACCTGTGTTCAAACCAACGGCATTCTGATGCACCATGGGTGACAAGATTTTTTTTTCCTGCCCTAAGGGTTCAAAGTCTTTGGTAATTACCCGGATCAATACAGGATATTTCTGGTTTTTCCCTTCTAAAAGCTCTACCGTATGCTGCCCCTTTTTTAAATTGATAAAATAATTTCCTGAATAGGTATATTGGTGCTTTGGGTGCTGTACTGACTTTATGGATTTCTGGATCTTATAACGATGATTTACAATCACTGTATCACTACCATCTAAAACAATTCGATATTGGAAGGGATGGCTTTTCTTTTTCTTTTTCAGAACAGGGTACCTGGAAATGAACTCCAATCTCATGGGACCTTCTAGGGCATACTGTAACCCATCTGATTTAATGGGGTAATACAGCCGCCTTTTGGAATTCACAATGAGTATTTCCTTCTCTTCACCATTCATGGCTGGTTTAAGAAGTTTTGCTTCCACCGGTGACACTACTGTCAGTGCACCAACGGTTAAAAGTATACTAGAGTAAACTATCCGGTTCATGTTGAATTAAATGTTCTTTGATCTTTCTTTTACTTTGCAAACCCACCGTAAGTACACTTCCACCCACGATCAACAGGCAGAAGCCCGCTACCCATACATTATAACGTTCATCTGCATATAAACTCCCACTGCCAATTTCAGGAATGGGTATGGGGGCGAAAGGCATCTTAAATCGTTCTGTAAGGGCCCGAATGTTAAGGACATGAAGGCCTGGAACATTAGAATGGATAAACTTTGAAAATACACCTTCGATTCCGCCCGGCCTTCCAATCGGTGCAATGTCCGAACGGTGCACAACTCCCGGCGGTAATAATTTTAAGTTGAAACTGGTTCCAAGGCTTGCAACACCCCCGCCAATATTGATCACTGCTTTATAATTTTTTATAGGCTGGAACGATGAATAAATATTCATTCGTTCCTTGATATTATCAGCCAATTTATCTTTCCGGATCAACGGCAAACCATGTGCCTTAATATTCTCTGTTATGATTTTTCTTCCTGCTGGAGACAAAAGGCGCCCCATATCATTCCTCCCGCCAATAGAAGCAGCTACACTTCGGGCTGGAATCATATCATTATTAAATAATATAGATTCCATATCCAGCCAGGTGAAATCAACCTGGTTTGCACCCCACTGGGATGCACCAATACTTGTAATACTCACAGGAAAGACATCCAGGGCTTTACAGGCCGCTAATACCGCCATATTCGCACCAGGCATGGAACCGGTCATTAAAACAGCAACCGTATCGTTCTTATTCAGGTTTAACTGATCCATCAACTCAACAATGGCTGCCGAAAAATTTGGATCCAGGGTCGTCAACTTGGAATCCAGGTCACCTTCATCTGTTGTGATTAAACTGAAAGGATCTCCCACCAGGCCGGTTTCATTGGGGTCATTCTCAATATCAATAAAAACACTCTGCTCCATCCTGTGATTCTTCAAGACTGCCATTGCCTTTTTCATTAGATTTGCTGCTTCTACCTTAGGCGAATAAGAAGGGGATACATCTATGGTCTTTACATTGATGGATCCGATGAAACACACCAGGGACAGGAATGATAGTGCAACTAGTGTCGACGTTTTCTGAATCGCAGGAATGAAGGGCTGTTTTTTGTAATTATTCAAAAAGAACCCCGTCAAACAGTAAGATGACCGCCAGTTTTACCATGACAGCTGTTAATATCACTACGGATAGGGTTCGCACAATTCCTTGACGATCCATCCAATTTGCAATCAGTCCGGGAATAATATTTCCAATGACAGCCACGGATCCAATGTCTTCAGGTACAAAAATGAAATTCCTGGAAATATAACCAAAGAAAAACCCTAGGATTAATGCAAGAACAATGCGGCGTTTCCCATAAAGGAACATGACCCTGCCCATACCCTGAATAATGGCCCAGACCAGAATGGCGACAAGAAAGGTTACCAAAACCTGTACAGGCTGGTGGAGATAAAGCGATATATATCCAGGAACAATAATCCCGCCAGCAGTAACCCCCAGGGTTTCAGAAAGAACCAGGCTCAAAATAATGCCTAAACCAATGCTGATTTCAACCATGATGGTGGTATTTTGATATTTTTTCTAAAATGTCCTGCCCTGCACCCACCTGATTTCCAATAGCATAAATTAAGGTATCATGGGGCAGGTCTGTCATTAAGGACACCACATCATCAAGTGAAACGTCAAGTCCAATTATTTGTACGTTTGTTTTAGGCGAATAGTGAAGCAACCATTGAATTGTTCCATCTACCTTATCCCCCCGAACAATAAAATGATCAGGCTTAATGTCTTTTAGAGTGAGCTCAATCATCTGGCGTGTACGCAGGGGTCGATCGTCTCTGGAATTAAAAAAGACGCAGGTTCCCCCTTCTGCAGGATAGCGATCAATGAGAAATTTCCAGATCTGCAATGTAGATACCGGGTCATTAGCAGCCATACCATTGATAAATTGGATTCTCTTTGTATCTATATCCAGATTCCATGCAATTAAAGCACCTAAATCGGGTTGTACTTTGTGCATACCGGACAACGCAACCTCCCGACTGACACCGGCTTCTTCACACACATCCAGGGCCACAGCAACATTGGCGGGATGCTCCATATAGCCAAATTTATCTAATTCTTCATCCGTGACAGACGTTTCGTCAGACCGAATAAACTCGGATCCGTTGGCTCTAGCAATTTTTTTAAGAATATCCGGTTTTTGATCTTCGCCTGTGATAAAAACACCGCCAACAGGAACTGTATTGCACAGGGAATATGCCACATCATCTTCCGTTGGGCCCATTTCATCCAGATGATCCGGTCGAACATTGGTAATGACACCAATGTGAGACTGTACCATTTGGTGCTCTGAGATCCATTGATACTGGGCCTGTACAGCCATACACTCCATGACAACCGCATCTGTTTTTTCACCAGCAAAATAATTTAAGAGCCGTACCTGCTCTCCAATAGAAGGCAGACGAAGGCGGTGAATGATTCGATCTTTGCCTTCAGTATCAATTACCCTGGGGGCAGTACCGGTGGTTTTGGCAAATACCCGGAGTCCTCCTTCACGGAGTCCTGCAGCTATAAGGCGGGTTACACTGGATTTTCCACGGGTACCATTGACGTGAATTCTAAGCGGTATGGCATCCAACGACCGCATATGGAATTGATATTCAAGTATGCCGGCAATACATAATGCAAAAGCGAGTGTACCCAATACGATCAGGGGCATGATGGCCATTACATCTCAAATATAACGTTTGGTTATTGTCCATAACCCATGATGATCCGAATCAGGGATATCAGATCCATCACGTTGACCATTCCATCACCATTAATATCTCCAAAGAACGGATTTACCTGGCCTTCATAACCAAGATTAAAATCGACCAGCAGCATCAGATCGTAAATATCGATCGTCTCATCATAGTTTAGGTCACCTGCCAACCGGATGTCACTGCCTCGGGTCGTGATCAATAATGCTGTTTCATCCCCTAATTCCATTGCAGCATCATGATAGGTATCATTAAATGTATATTGAAGCCCTCTGGTCATGGTATGGTCTTCAATACCCACCGTACAATAGTTGCCATGAGTTTGGTCCCAGCTATAGGAACCATAGGATGTGTTATTAAATTCTTTATACTGAATAAGAATTTCGCCATCACCCGTAGGAGTAATATAGTAGCTTGGGTCATAAAGAACCACTTGGAAGGTCTCTAACGAATTATTCTGATAGGTACGTACTTCCGACCATTCTATATAGAATTTTTTATCCACCTGATCATGCCACGTATAAACACGGCCACCGTTTGATAATTTGAGATCATCCCAGAATACTGCAATCATTGAAGCGGGACCGCCCATACCCGGAAGTTCATAATTGCGGAATGATTCCATGTCGGTCTCACCCATGGCAATCCAGCCATTGGAACAAATGCTGATTTCATCATATTCCTGCCCGTAAAATTTAAAAGTAAAGGGCAGGTTTATCGTTTCCACATCATCCTGGTTATTCCCATTATCTGACAAGGAGCTTAAATGACTTCCTGGACCTCCTTCTCCTGCATCAACTTCAACCCAGTTATAGGTTGGTGCTAAAACATAATTGATATCTTCGTTATCGTATATATAATAACCATATGCATCGGGGCCAACAGGGTCATATACGGTGGGCTCACCAATTTGGATCTCTATGATCGAATTGGATGAATACCCTTCTTCAGTTTCAACGCTTACAATTAAATATGCTATTGCACCTGGGATTGTTTCTTCTAACGCACTCACTTCAAAATAATCATTATTATTATAGGAAGAACCGCCAGAGACAACCGACGTCCATGTACCGCTATTATCCAATATTTCAATAAACGGTGAAGCACATGTTATACTCCCTGATATAGTAAGTGCATTTGTAGAACCACTATTATTTAGTTCAATTTTAAGATACGAAGATTCTCCCGGCGTTAACACATCAGAAGCTGAACCAAGAACATCCACATCAGTGGCGAGTAGATTGTTACCTGAAACAGGAATATCCAATAATCCACTGAATGAATCTCCTGCATCATCTATAAAACTTACGAAAAGACCAAGGTCAGCTCCATCCTGGAGCCCCTCAGCCAGTGTCACAATAAATGGCGTACTTCCTTCTACAGTTTCTCCCACAGCAACATTCCCAAAATCTGATACGCTACCCGTTGAATCAATGGAAACATAACTGCTGGATGTGCTGATATAACCGGTAACATTAACTGCATCTTCTGATCCGTAATTTTTTGCACTTACGAATAACTCAAGAGTTTCACCGCCATTTGCAATCATATTGCCATTCCCAATTGACTCCCCGGAATTATCATCATCAATCGTGAACGGTGAGTCACCCACATTTATAGAAACGCCTGGATCATGGATCTGAAATGAATTTTGGTATGGATAATGATTTTTCTTGGTCACAGTAACAAGCACTTCACCTGTCTCACTGGACGGTATCGGCAGTCTTACGAATCCCTGTGAATTGGAATAGCCTGACTCAAATATTTCATCACCCATGAGGATGGTTACCCAGGCATCTTCCACAGGGCCGTTTTCCTTATTAACCATTAAATCAATATAATTTGTACCCGCCGTGATTGCGTAAGGATGTGATACGGTGGTCATTTCAGGAAAATCACTCCACATTTGCAGTGATGACTCCCCCATGAGGTTATTCCAATGTGAAAATATATGGCAGTAGTTATTGGGATTTGATGGATAGTTTTTATACAGCATCATTTTGCCATACATAAGGGCACCGCCAGCTGATTCAATATGCTCTATATGAGCCCCGTAGTAAAACCCCATATCAACAACGTTATTGAACATGGTATGTGTACCCAGCGTAGCCGTTCCTACGGAAACGACAGCCCCTTTCGGATTGGATGAAGTTCCTGCTCTGATAAAAGATTCTGACAGCGCTTCTCCACTGGAAGCAAACGAACCTGTGCCACAAGTGATCACGGTTGCAACCGGCAGCATAAAACCATTGGATGTACTATTCACATTACTGGAACTGAACCCGCTCACACCATAATAGCCTCGATAATTAAAAAAAGATATCCCTTCATTAATGCCTGCTGTCATCTGGCTTGCGAAGGAACCACTGTAGACCGTATTTACATCTTCAAATCCAATAAGATCTAATATCTCATGGATATGTTCGTTTGAAATAATACAAGAAATACCTGATGATGATGGATCACCCACCAGGCAGGCTCTCTGGAACCAGTTCTCGTTCATGTATGGATCCGATTCATAGCTCAGAGTTTTACTTACTATTGTATTAAGGTGTGAGCTAGTTGAAAAAGAGATACGGCCTATAAATACTTCAGGATATGGATCCCCTCCTTCCAATGTAGTGTAAGGATGATCACCTTCCCCATTGTACCCACTGTAGGATTCATTCCAGGTCGGTATATCATAGCTGCCTGTTGCGTCACCGACAATGTTAACATGAACGGGTGGATTATCCCAGTTTTCGTATGCTTCTTCTATGTAATCCTTCAAATTATTTTTATTGTTGACCACATTAGATGATGATACGTAATGCACATCGTAGCCAACGCGTTTTTTCCAATCCATCAGCTCTTCAATTGTATTCAGCAGGTTACCAATGTTGTTTGGCAATACATATAAGATTGCAGGGCGCTGATATTCAATATCATCCCTGCTTAAGGTTGCATAATTGACAACCAGTGACTCATACAATGCTTCAAATGCACGGGAACGCTTAACAGGAATGAAGGGCAATTCAGCTGTTCCATCTTCCACCAGTTCCACTTCAGCACTATGAATGATAGTCAGATCTTTAGTCACTGGATTATACTGAAATGGCGTAACAGAAACCTGAACCATAACAAGCTCACGCATTATGATCGGTTCAGAGACAGATGCTATGGTCTCAGGAAAAAGTGCATTCTCAAAATAGGCATCACCTTTTTCAGCGTTACCCGTTAAAACCGGATCCCAGCTCTCCAAAGGAAGAATGTCCACATTTTCAATGGTCTCGGTCTCATGAATCGTTACCTGTACCCTAAATGATTTTCCTGGCTCAACAGCATAAAGTGTAGATACTGTTGGCAGATAAGGCTGTCCCGGTTCTGCATTAGAACCTGTGCCGTCCATTTCCGGTTTAAGGTATGTGATTCCGTTTTGAACAGTTTCTGTTAATTCATACCCCAAATTCGTATACTGCAGCTTATTTTCATTCTCAGATGTGGTAACCTGGAAACCATTGTATTTTATGGGTGCAGGTCCTTCCGCAGCCATTAAGATGGTCACCAACGATACTAAAATTAATCGATCGCGTATTGTAGTCATTTGTGCCTCTATCGTAAGATCAATAAATGAAAGAATTCTGGGTAGTAAAAACTACCAATAAATACACCTATTCCTGCAATTGCTAAAAAAGGTGCCATTGGCATAGCCCTGTTCTTATCGAAATCTGTTGTAAGTGAAACTGCTATCCACGTTAATAAACTTAACACGGATGCAGTGAAAAGTGTTATAGCCATTCTCATGGGTCCCAGCCATGCACCAAGAACAAAACCAAGCTGAATATCACCATAGCCCATCCCCTGCCGCTTTGTAATTATCCACAATACACCCATAATGAACAAGGGTATTACAGCCCCAACAAAAATACCCCATATTGCAGCGGTTAAAAATATGACCTTAAAAGCAACGCCAGCTATTGCTAAAACTATTCCGGCGAGAATAAAAACAAGCGGAATCTGAAATGTCATATAATCCACCAGCGCTATCCCAGACAATATAGAAAATAGCAATGAAAATATCCCTGCTTCAGCTACAGGTAAATTGCTGAAGGCCCATACCCATGCGAGACCACTTAAAAATTCGAGACTATAATTATTCTTATGTATCTTATAGCCATCAATAGAAAGCCAGTTAATAACGTTCTTTACAGCAAAACCAGAAGAAAACCCTCCAAAAAGTGATAATGCAGTTATCATCTTATAACCCGGACTGCAAAGCGGAACCCAGGTGAAAAACAGGCAGGTATGTTAATACAACCATAAGGGCAATCACAGCCCCCACCATAAGAATAAGCAATGGTTCGATCAAAGTAGTCATCCTGTCCACCAGTGCGTCGACCTGTTTTTGGTAATAATTTGCGGCCCGATCCAATAAATCATCTAATTCGCCTGTTTCTTCCCCGGTAGATGCTAATTGTAATAAAATTGAAGGAAACACTTCCGTGCGTCTTAAGGCAGTAGAAATATTATAGCCATCCCTGATAAAGTCAGATGCATCATCGATAGCTTTTTCGTAAACCTTATTGTCAACCACCCTCCTTAATAAAGCTGTTGTTTCTAAAACAGGAACACCTGAACCAATTAGAATCCCAAAAGTTTTGCAGAATTTATTTAAAATAGATTGTTCTATTAAGGATCCAAATACAGGAAACTTCAGCTTCATTGAATCCAGTACAAACCCGCCTCTTTGGGTCTTAGAAATAAGCCATATTATTGAAAAAACTGTAAATATCACGAACGCAAGGAACCCAACATTATTTCCAAACCAGGTACTGAAATCAATCATTTGCCTCGTCGCAGCAGGGAGCCCAGCCCCCAACTGGGCATAGACCTCGGAAAATTTGGGAATAATAACCAGTAGCATGACCATCATCATACCGATGAGAAAGATGATCATAAAAATGGGGTAATTCATGGCAGATTTTACTTTTCGCCGGGTATCATCCAGATTCTCAAGGTAGGATGACAACTCATCTAATATCTCATTTAAATTTCCACTTACTTCCCCCGCTTTCACCATAGCTACAAACAGTGTATTGAATACACCAGGATGCCTGGAAAGAGATTCTGAGAAATTGAGACCCTTACGTATGTTACCACTTACCGTATTCAATATTTTTTGAAACTTACGGTGTTTTTCTTCTGCACCTAGACTCTGGATTGCCCGCTCAAGGGTTAATCCAGCAGAGAACATAGTGGCCAACTGACGGGTGAAAAATACAATATTTGTTAGGGGGATCCTGTTCTTGGCTTTTTCAATGGATAATTGAATCTCATCTAAGAAAGGACCAAGAAAATCAAATGTATCATCCACTTCCTTAAGTGTAATGACCAGTTGACCATTAGATGATAGTTTTTGAATTGCCGTATCTAAGGAATCGGCGCGGATCTCTCCTTCTTTTCGCTTCCCTTCAGAATCCTTGGTTAAATAATTATAGATTGCCACTACAACTCTTCGACGGTCGATCTTAAGACTTCTTCAACAGATGTGGTACCATCCAGTACACGAGCAAGACCAGCTTCCCTAAGCGTGATCATACCATTATCAATTGCGGCCTGTCGGATATCATCTTCGTTTGCATTATCATACACAAGCTTGCGCAGTTCCCGTGTCATAGGAATCATTTCAAAAATGGCTAATCTACCTATGTAGCCCGTATTACGACACTCAGTACACCCTTTCCCATGATAGAGTGAACCCTTAATACGATCGGGATCAAGACCAACCAATACCAACTCTTGAGGCGTAGGTTGATATTCTTCTTTACAATTGGTGCAGATTCGTCTTACTAATCTTTGTGCCATTACCAGGTTCAAACAGGAACCAACAAGGAATGGGGCAATCCCAATATCCAAAAGACGTGTAATTGTACCGGGTGCATCATTGGCATGAACTGTAGTGAACACCAGGTGACCTGTTAAGGAAAACTTTACAGCTATATCAGCTGTTTCACCATCTCGGATCTCACCTATGAGCAATATATCAGGATCCTGCCGCAGAATAGAGCGCAGAGTAGATCCAAACGTTAGACCAATATCTTCAAAAACCTGGACCTGGTTCACACCGTCCAACTGGTACTCAACTGGATCTTCCACCGTGGTGATATTTGTTCCCTCACTTTTGATCTCTTTCAAAGCAGCGTACAATGATGTGGATTTACCAGAACCGGTGGGTCCAGACACCACAACCATTCCATAGGGTTGGTTGATCACTTTCTTATACGTCCCAAGGTTCTCTTTAGGGAATCCAAGCGTGGTCAGGTTAAAATCAAACCCGGTTTTATCCAAAAGACGCATCACGACTTTTTCACCATATACCGTAGGCAGGACCGAAACACGAACATCAATATCCTTCCCGGGAGATTTGATGGAGAACCGTCCATCCTGGGGTAATCGTTTTTCAGCAATATTCAAATTTGATAATATCTTGATCCTGGTGACCAGCCCACTCAAAGATGTTATAGGGGGGGTCATGATCGTTTGCAAAACTCCATCGATCCTGATTCGCACATAGACCTGTTTTTCCATGGGTTCAATGTGAATATCCGTTGCTCTTTCTTTTATGGATTCCTGGAAAATCAGATTCACCAGCTTAACGATCGGTGCATCTTCATCAGATACCTTATCTGGTGATAGGTCCACTTCTTCCAGGGCACCTTCATTGCCTGAAATAACCGTGATACTTTCAATTGTTTCCGTTACTTCAGCTGTTTTCTGGATATCACCATACACCTTATCAAGAGATTTTTCCAGCAGCTCAGGCCCCGAAACAAGAATATCTGGATTAAGGTTGGTTAAACGCTTGATTGAATCAATGGTGACAACATCTTCCGGGTCTTCCATGGCCACCACAATCGTGGAATCATTACTGCTGATAGCGAGCACACGATTCTCTCGTGCAAAATCTTCTGGAATCTTTGCAGCTACAGTAGAATCAGCTTCCAAAAGAATAAAATTATCTGCTTTCCTGTAGCCCAACTGCTGGCTGTATGCAGTGGAAAAATCATCTTCTTCGATCATGCCCATCTCTATAAGTGTGACACCAATTTTATCATTCGTTGTTTTTTGCTGAACCAATGCTTCGTTGATTCCACCTTCTGTGGCCTTGCCATTGTGAACAAGTATTTCACCTAATTTGGAAAATTGGGGATTAAAATCTGCACTCATCACGTCATACTGGTATTCAATTAATAATTTTGATTATGGACAATCAGCAGGCGAACGAACCAGTAAAATATCCAAAGGTTCACTGGTAGTGATTGTGGGTATCAATAACGTGGCTGATAAGCTGGCAGTAAAATCATCCCAGGTACAAATGCCTGTTTCATCATCCTGGTTCGCAAGTGTGCAGAGAGCTTGGTCAAACTCAAAAATGATTCGAGCAAAACCATCTTCATCGGTCAAAACAATGGGTTCACATCCGATCATAGAGTACCCGTCCCATTCGCCGTTCCCTTCACCCTGGTCAAACGTGCCATCAACACCATCCATACCAAAATCATCAAACGGCTCTGAAACCTCTGATGTATCGACAAGCCCGTCGTTATTCGTATCAAAACCATCATGATGATCGTTAAAGGTTCCCCAATCTAAAGTTGATGGATCATCATCAAGCCCATAATCACGCCAGGAGAAACAAAGGTCGCCAACACCAGCGCCCAGCACTCCAGAATCTGTGTAGGTTTCATAACCAAGTTCATAGAATGCGTTAACACCTGTACCGGTGAACGCAATGGGCGCATCAACCACAGCATTCCCATAATAATCAATTACAATTGCCGTTACCTGTATCAAGGCAGGATTTCCATTCAGGGTAAAATCCCAATACGTTGCATCCGCCATGAGCGTTACCTGTCCAGGCAAGAAAAACATCGTCGCATCACCCTCTCCTTCATTGATATAGGACACAACTGAGTCACCATTTGCGCCAAACGTTAATGCTCGCACCCGACCAATAGCACCAATTGCATCTGTGGAATACACAATATTTGACCGGGCAACTCCCGAGGTAGCATTTCCGCTTAATATACCTTCATTATTGGTAAAGCTGACACCTTCAACAAATGCATCAATGATTGTATCCGGTGGTAATGGGTCTATCGACCAGTAAACAAATGTTGAATCTTCTACAGGATTATACCATATATCTGAAACTATCGCTGCACACTCGGTCTGATAAAAACCACCACCGATCGGTTCCGTAGCATTGGGGTCATACTCGGCTTCTATGTGATAGGGAGCGCCGGATGCTATGATCACAGGGACATCTATGCTCGTAAGATCTATTTCCCCATCCTGGTCACAGTCACAGGTGGCAACTATCCTCACTGGTCCGGGATTAGTACCGCTGTTAATAGAAACGGAAGCAACACCATTGACCGTATAAACGGTTGCTGTTGTTTGACCAGGAGCCTCTAAATAGGCGTCCCCCAACAGGGGTTCCATAGTAAACACAACCGGTGTAGGTGTATTAATTAGGTTCCCGTTGTCATCGTATATGTGAGCCCGGATCAAGGTTGATTCAATCCCCCCTCCATCCCGTACAACAATGTGCCCAGGGTTGGAAAATGGAATTTCCATGAAAGCGCAGGACTGGAATGAAGGATCTTCAATATAGATCTGGAGTGAATCCTGTATGAGCACTCCATCAAAACCCGGATGGGAAAACGTAGACATTATATCCGAAACACCCACATCTTCCGGGTTACCCAAATCTGTAAAGGATACAGAGTCCACACCAAGTGAATCTGTAAAGCCTGTAGCTGATATAAAGCCTAAGGTTGCTGTATAATTGATCTGTGCATTGCTAACAGGGTTCCCAAGTTTATTCAAAAGCCTGGATGCGATATTTGCAGTTGTTTCTCCGCCATCCAGTGAGATCACATCCGTATCAGTGGTAGCAAATAAATTATAAGGCCACACATCGTCAGCAGCATAAACATTAAAATTTTCCGGGTCTGTGGTTTTATCACCAAACGTGGCAATGATGGTAACACCTTCGTAGTTGGGAGTTCCAGGGTTATCCTTGTAAACATTTCCCCCATCATCAAACTCAGCTATGACCTGACCATCTGTATTGGATACTTCGTTAGCATAGGTGATCGTACCCACAGACTCATTGCTTGATGTTGCAGAAAACGCAACAGGAACACCCGAGATTGCGTTACCGGACGTATCTGTGACAGTTGCAATCAATCTTGTATATGAAATATTGCCTGTAATATCTTCCCCAACAACCACCGTACTGTTTGTTGCATCATAGGTTACAGGTAAAATCTGGAGAGCCAGGCCGTTGTCAGTTCCGATTGTTACCTGTGCAGAATCACTTACATCTCCAAAACTGGGGTGATTATAACTACACACAATATTTGCTAATCCTATATCATCCTGGGTACCATTATCCTGGAACGTTAACGCAACAGAACCCGTGCTGTCTGTGGTCCCTTCACTCTCTATGTATCCTTTATCCGACGTGAATGAAAGAATTACATTTTGCAGCGGTGTGTTTGTTTTATTAAATAACTGTGCCGTGATCTCGGCAGTTGTAACACCATTATCCAGCTTAATATTGTCCACATCGGATGAGACGTACATGGTGTAAGGCCAGACATCATCTTCTTCCTGATAAACGTTAAACTGGGCCTTTGCTGTCAGGCTTGTGGAATATGTTACAGTAACGATCAATCCTTCAAACGCAGGAGTGGTTGATGCATCCACTTTTTCTTCAGAAGAATTTGGTTCAAATATATTGACAACCTGACCGTTTTCATCAGTTGTCTCAGTGGTTCCATTCGAGAATCCTCCACCCGAACCATTATGACTGAAATCAATCTCTTTATCCTTTAACGGTTGTCCGCTCTCATTTTTCATAGTTGCAACAATTCTCATGGAAGAATAGCCGGAAACTACTTCCCCTACACTTTCTCCCCCCCCATCAGCTATTGCCTGCATCGCTGTGATCTCCAGGGTCGAGTTCGTACTGCTCGCTGAATCGGGTACACGGTCATCGCAGGACCAGTTCATGAATAATGAGCAGATAAGAATATTTATGACCAAATGCTTAGAATATTTCATTCTATTCTCCTTCTTCAGAATCAGATTCATTGTCCGATTCATTTAAATCTGGTTCATCATCAGTTTCATCCCTATCTGATGTATCACTGGATATACCATGAATCACATAATCTTCATACTTCTGCATGTCATCTGATTTTGTGATTCCTGTGTATTCATCAACAACGATCTTTGGTGTGATCTGGATAATGAGATCTGTTTTACGTTCCACAACACCATGTGATGTGAATAATTTTTTTCCCAGCCATGGGATCTTGTGCAGAACAGGCATTTGGTAGGTGGTTTGTTTCCTATCATTGCTAAGGAGCCCGCCAATGACAATCGACTCACCATCCTTCACCCGTATTGTTGTGGATGATGTCCTGCTCTTCACTCTTGGAATATTCTTGTCTGGACCAATAAACTCAAAAATTGTAGAAACTTCCGGCTCAACCTTGACCGTGATGTAACCATCTGTATTGACCGTTGGCAGTATATTCAGCTTAATTCCAACTTCTTCCCTCTGTACCTGTACCTGTCCACCCACACCGCCGGAGCTTAAAATATAGGGTACAATATCTACCAGTTTGATGCTTGCTTCACGCCCATTGATCGTTGTCAGTCTTGAGTCTGCAAGAACTTCTGCCTGGTTATTTTTTTGGAGCATATCCAGTGTAAGATCAAACACTGTAAGCTGTCTGCTGAAATATTTTGGGATAATAGTTGTCTTATCTTTTTTAAAAATCCCACTCAGCCTGTTAAACGGCATGGTAACAGGCACTTCACCAAAGGTTTGATCATCCGGGATAACGGATCCACCCCCATCGGTGATGGGTACTCCACCTTCAGCCAGGATTGTTTTATAGCTGGCTATTTTTGACCAATCTATTCCGAGCTGCTCTTCAACATCGGCTGCTACTTCAATGAGCCGTGTCTCAAGCATGATCTGGATCGCAGGCACATCGATACTCTCAACCACCTGGATAATGTCTGCTATCTTTTTCGGGGACGCGTTTACAAGAAGTTTATTACCAGGGATATCTACCTGTACCTGATCTGAGATGTCCTGCAATAAATTTTTCACATCTTCCGCAGCCGCATATTTCAACGTAATGACATAAGATGTAATACCCACTTCTTCTTTTAATTTCTTTGGATCCGCTACAAGAAAGGAATTGCCAACCACTTCATAGCTTAACCCAACTGCACGGACCACCAGGTTAATAGCCTGCTCAATAGGAACTTCATCCAGATGGATTGAGACCTTATCCTGCTTATTCACATTGGGGCCTGTGACAATATTATACCCGCTTTCATTGGCAAGGATCGCAAGAATACTTGGTAAAAACGCATCTTCAGCGTGTACAGTAATAAGTGTATTGTTTTCTTTCTGTTCACCGGCATTGGTTTGAGCAAAACTTGGAAATATCAAAGTTCCAATCATGGTTAAAACCAGTGCCTGTTTTCGAAAATTCATGGTGTATGTTTCCTTCCTAAATCTTTTTAGCTATACCCGGTATGGGTTTTTCTTTTATTTTCACTGAAAAGAAAATGAGAATCCTTATTATTGAACCATTTCTGCATTTTACTGGTTAAATGGATGTTTCCCATATTTTCATTAAAACTGACTGATTTGTACCCTGGGGCCGGATATGTCTTTAACCCGTCGTCAGTTTTGATAACGACCTGGGATCCATCAATCATGTCAACAGTCCCTACATTTGGAATAGTGTCACCCACAGAGACCGTGAACGCTTGACCGCGATAATCGATCTGAGCTTGAAAATATTCATCTCTCTGGTATACCAGTGCTACCCGTACAGCGTTCCTATTTCGTTTGATCCGGCGACCCGATCCATCAGCTAAAGCCAGAACATTTGTCAGCATCATCGGTGTGTTCTCAGTAACAAACTGAAATTCGCTGCGCAGTTCTAACCGTTCTTCCAGATATGAAATAATATCCTCCAGTTCCTTATCAGTACCAAACTGTAGATTGGATGAACGCACCTTGACACGATTGTATTTCTTATTCATAGGAAAAAGCTTAAAACTGGTGGCAACCAGTGATACAATCGTAAATCCCACGAGGAGATTCCAAATGGTGACTGAGCGATCGCTCATGATGATACCTTTGATTTTGATTTGACTAGGGTAATGGTTGACAAATTCACCACGAATTCCTGCGTCAAAAGTTTCTCTTCTTCCGTATTGGCTTTAATACGTTCAATGCCATTCTTAACTTCAAATTCATCTAGAGTTATCAACCTGGGCGACCGTTCCACTTCAGAAAGAAATTTACCAAACTGATCGAAGGTGCATTCAAGGGTAATAAGGTATGGTGCCTTGAAATACGTAATCTTATCCACACGGGGTTTTGGTTTAATACCCAATAACTTTATTTCTAACTCATCCAGCATATCCGTAAGATTATTAAGGAATGGCAGGTTCGCATCATCTGCCAGTGAATCTGATTTTGAAAGTGCCAGGTTTTCCTGGAACAGTGTAAAAACACGATCCAGCTGGCTTGCTAATATCTGAGCACTGATCAGGTTTTCATTCAGTTCTTGCTGTTCTTCTTCCAAGACCCTGATCTCAAATGGTTTTTCACCGATCAGCACCGATGCGCTTACCCAGTATGAAAGGGTAAGTAAAACAAGCGCTCCAAATAAAATAATATTTCTTTTTTCAGCCATAACAGGTTCTATGAAAAGGATTTACGTCCAGTTTTCTTCACTTTTGCTTCAATCTCAAACCGCACAATATCCTGCCCCCTTACATTGACCTTATTGTGCCCAACATACTTGATACGGTTGAAATTATTTGAGAATTCTTTATTTTTCCTCAGGGTCTGAACATACTCATCAATGATCTCAAAATCTTTTCGATCTTCAAAGGTGAGTGCGATACCCCTGATGATCAGTTTTTCTCTTTTAAAGCGCAGACCCGTGATCGCAATATCATCCGGAGTCACTCGGCCCATTTTCTCCAGGATCTGAGCCCAGAGAAATCGGTCCTGTTCAAGATCAGCAAAAGAAAGGATATCACCCTTGGATAAATTTTTTCCTTCAGACTGAAGCTTATCGATCTCATCTTTGAGACGCTCAATTTCTTCCTTCTTTTGTGAGATGATATCATTATATCCATTGCTAATCATCCATACCTGGAAATTGACACTAACCAATAACAGCATCAGGACCCCAAAAATACCCCAGCGAACCTGCTCCCTGATCCTTGCAAGGCGGGTTTCGGCGCTCTCGACCTTATTTAGATTGATAACGATATAGTGTTTACTCATGGCTCATCCCTCCCCGGATTCCCAGACCCAGAGCCGTAGTGAATTGACTGGGATTGGTCACAGAAACGTTTTCGGCTCCAGCAACATTATCAAAGGGATTAAAGATCGCACACTCGATATTCAGCTTACTTGTTACAAACGCAGGTAATCCTGGAGTGGCTGCTGCCCCACCTGTTAAAAAGATCTTCAGAAAAAAACTTTGACCGGTTTGTTTGGCATAGAACCTGAGGGAACGGCGGAGATCTTCTACCAGGTTATCAAACACAGTCCTATCAGCAACACCTACCGCTGCTGTCGGGTCAGTAGTGGCATTGCTTACAGATGCGGATAAACCTTCTTTATATAATAGATCCTGTGCTTCAATGTAACCGATCTCTTTTTTTTCAGATAATTCTTTTACAAAGTGGTGGCCACCTACAGGAAGGTCTCTGGTAAAAAACTGCTGGCCTTTTCCATAAACCACCAGACTGGATGATACAGCTCCGATATCCAACATGACTACAAGACCGTCTTCAGGCATATCCTTGATAAAAGAGAACGCATTGCTCATTGCAATGGGATTTACATCAACCACTCCTGGTTTTAAACCACACTCTTTTATCAGATCCATATGGTGCGTAAGAACTCCCTTTGTACAGGCCACGAGCCCCACATCTATCTTATCTACTTCTTTCTGGTTCGAACCCAGGATCTGGTAATCTATAACAGCATCTGTCCCATCCATAGGAATATGCTTCCGGGCTTCAAAGGTCATAGCAGACTCCAGCTCATCCGTAGGCATTTCCATGGTTGTAATTTGCTTGATGCTTGCAGATGAACCGTTAATACCGGTGACCAGGCCTTTCACCCGTTTAGGGTTTAAGCCCTGTTGCCTCAACAATTCTTTTACAGCCATGACCCAGTGAGGCCGAGCAATCTTCTCAGGGTCAAAGGCAGTATTCGGCTCCGGTACCAGGCGGGAACCTGCATCAAGAACCTTGAACCCATCCTTAGTTTTTTCCGTGGAGACCATTTTCACGTACTGTCTCCCGATATCCAGTCCTAAGTACATTGTTTTCCTCTAAAACTATTCATGGGATTTTGCTTCACCGTAAGAAGCCATTTTTAAGATCACAGAATTATCGTTGCTCTGAAGATCCGGAAAATAAGGCGGCGGCCTAAGCTGGAGATTCCAGTCATAATGATAATCTTTGGTGTACCCTACGCCGGGCGACACATTGTATGGTCCTGGAAAATTTCTATTCATGTAGCCCCGTTTAAACTGAACGATGGAGCCCCATAGATGCACAATACCCCTGTGATCATCGGTGCCCGTATAGATCCCGGATTGTTCATCCGAACGATAATGATTTCTATGCCCACCGCGCCCATCTGCTATAATTCCAAAACCAAGGCCATCATTCCAGTTATGATAGTCCAATAAACTGTTTTGCCAGTAGTGAGACAGGAAACCGCCGTTCATGGCTAATAGGGCAGCATTTATCTTGATATCAGAGCCGTACTGCTGTCCCCGGGCACCATTGGGACGGGTATTTGCAATGATGACGCTTCCTCCCGCTATAAGGCCCAGCACGTGTTCAGTTCCACCATCTGTTGGGTGGATTATCATACCATTACCATAAGAATCTGAATAGACTATATCGTCAATGAGCCAGATATTCCCCCAAACACGATCAATGATATCGTTGTCATCATGGCGCCGATATTCAGTGTAATCATCCGTGACAATCGTATACATCCCATCCACGATTCCCCTGACCAGGATCTGCCCGCCTTTCACATAGAGTACCTGCGGTGAATTGCCCTTTGCGAAGAAACTGCGGCTCATGTAAACATATTCACTATTGTAGATTGTTTCAGGGCAGCTAAAAATATCACAGGATGTTCCCCCCGCTGTCCAATAATCAAAATCAAAGTGCTGGATCCGTCCTGCTTCACAGTAGGACGTACCATTATCAAAATGATCATGATAATAGTGATAGGTATTCCATTCTACATTGTCAGCAAGACCTGTGGTGGCGCTCGTATTAATAAACGTAGCCGCTTCTAAATGATTAAAACCTTCACCCGCGGGACCAGAATAGATAAGTGATTCTTGGATATATGATACTCTTACTCTATCAGTACCAAGCGTTGCCGCTGCCGTAGCTGTAAACGACATAAACTTCGAACCATCTGCATTCTCAATTCTGATAATATCACCATCTTCAACAAGATTTACGATCTCATCCATTACATTATCTCCGGAAAGATCTGTGCCGCTCATCACCAGAAAATTTCCGTTGTAAGTATTTGTTGCACCATCAAAATTGTTTGGAAAAAGGTGCAACGTCCCTGGGTCGCAGGTCAGATCACTTGAAGTACTGTCATACAGGAAATCATATTCTGCTGGCGGGCTACCTACCGGAGGAATATTATACCACCACTGAGCCACCCAGTAACCCCCTTCAACAAAATTGATCTCTGTCATGATCATGGTATCTTTTTTACCTGTGCGAAATAATTTATCATCAGCAGAAAAGGTACGTGTAGCGTGCTGGCGTGCATTTTCAGCAGAGTTGTCCGGGGGAAATATGATAGTGGATACGGTGTCCAGGATCGTATTACCGTCATCATCTTCAAAAATATCATCACTGCAGGCACCCCAGCTGCCGATTCCGCCTCCATTCTCTACCGCTTCAAACGTGATATTCACTTCACCGGTGAACTCTGGGCATCCATAGTTGCTGAACATCATATCACCGTTGGTATGAACTTTACCTTCCAACTGATCCCCAGCGCCAAAATTGACCACCCCCGTGTTTCCGGGACCTATAGGCGCTTCAACATCTGTGAAGTACATAAACTCTTCAAAGCCCTGGGGAACCATGGTCGTGTACACTCGTCTCTCTATGGAAACATCTGTGCCGCTTGGAGTGGTGTATTCTGCAACTCCAGTTGCATAGGCTACATATTCTTTACGAGTTGAATTGAGCTGGAGGCGTGTAGAACAGGCAATATCCTTGTATAAACCGATGGGTTGCTCATTCTCATCCTTACCATAATTAAAACCATTTGGGATGAGTAATGTATCGGAAGTGATCCGAGGTAAAACAATGATACCAACATCGTTCAATCCTGCTTCAGCGGAATAAAGCGCCCGCCACTCTGCATAGCGGTATTTTTCCATAGCAGACTGGCTAAATGAATTCTTTAAGTAAGCAACTGTAAATGACATACTGACAAGAGTAAACAGTAATGCTAATGGTGCCACACTGCCGGTATATTTTTGATTAAACATTATCTGCACTCATAGCGTTTGTGACCTTTGTCTGGATATAGGCGGTTCCCAAAAACACGGTCCTGTGGTAGGTATGCTCTTCCTTGATCTCCTGCAAAACTTCATCCATCACATCCGATTCCATGGCCAGGCTCAAGGTCAAATGAATAAAGGAGTTTTTAAAGAGGGCTAAACCAGGGTTTCCAGCGGTTTCATATTGCACTACAAAGTCATCCACATAAAGAGTCCGCTGTCCATTGTCTCTAAACACGCCTTTGCTGGGAAATTCCAGCACACCATTAACGGGTATATCGCTATTAAACAGTATCCCATTCCTCCTGTGGCAGGAAATGGTCAGGTCTGGCGAAATATCTGTGAAATTCTCATACAGTTTAATCCTTGAGAATCCGTTCTGCCCGTCAATCTCAATTTTTTGTGCCAGGTTTAGCTCCCGGGTGATCTCCCGCATGATATTATTCCCGTACTGGCGAAGGTCCTGTCTCACAGTATCGGTCTGGTAATGAAGCATTACCGCCTGGGCACCCGTGGTCATTCCGATTGCTATAATACTGACAACAACAATCATGGCAGACAGTTCAAGGAGAGTCATTCCTTTTGATGTATGTTTTAAAACCTTAATCATCAGATCTCAAAAACGGTCATAACAGTTGATAATCTTCTTTCCTTTCCAACTCGTCCCGCGTAGCGGCTTGGCGGCGTGGCAAAATAATCACTCCACTTGATCCAGCACTCCAGCTCATACCGGGTAAAATCGGTCGTTCCATAATCAGTAAATCTGTCCAGCTTTTCCAGATCATAATAGAGCCTTGCTTTTATTGTATATCGCTGTCCTAAGGAGCCCACAAGATATATCTCATCTCCATCCGGATCACCTGCACGCTCTGCAGGAGAAAGATTTCCATCAGCTACTCTGCCTTTCCAGTATTCCATGTAGTTAAGTAATTCTTCTGTAGCACGCTCTTTCACTTCCAAGGCATGCAATTCGCTCCTGGCATGCACAACACCCATCAAAAGCCCGATACAGGAAATGGATATGATCACAGTGGCGGTCATGACCTCAATAAAACCAACACCTGCAGTGGTACGTTTAAAATTCATTATAATACGTTTTGAGCAAAAAGCTTTGGATTTTCAGCAATACTCTGGGCCATTTTTCTTTCAATGCTCCCCTTTGACACCAGCCTTTGCAGGTCCTGATCCAAGGATTGCATTCCATCCACACCGCCCGACTGTATTATGGACGGGATCTGGTATATCCGATCTTCACGAATAAGATTTCGTATCGCTGTGTTTGCGATCATCACTTCGCAGGCCGGGACCCTGCCCTTTCCATCTTTAGTTTTAAGCAGTTTTTGGGCAATAACTGCTTCCAGACTTTCAGACAGCATAGACCTTATCTGTCCTTTCTGACCCGATGGGAAAATGTCAATAATACGGTCAATGGTTTTTACCGCACTGGACGTGTGCAGCGTGGACAGAACCAAGTGACCCGTTTCTGCTGCAGTCAATGCCAATGAAATAGTTTCCAGATCCCGCATCTCGCCAACAAGAATAACATCAGGATCTTCCCGGAGAGCTGAGCGCATGGCATTGGAAAAACTGTTAGTGTTTGCACCCAGTTCACGCTGATTGATTAAACATTCCTTGGTCTCATGGTAATACTCAACAGGATCTTCAATCGTAATGATATGGCATTTTCGCTGTGTATTAATATGATCTACCATGGCAGCAAGGGTAGTGCTTTTTCCAGAACCGGTCGGGCCGGTAAGAAGCACCAGTCCGCGGTCTAACAGAGCAAGAGCCTTTAAAACAGGCGGTATGCCAAGGTCATCAAAATCTTTCACCACTTCGGGAATAGTACGGAATACACCTGCCAAGCCTTTTATCTGGTTAAAAAAGTTGACCCGAAAACGGCCTTTACCATCCAGACTTGCTGAGAAATCAATCTCCTTTCGTTCTTCAAAAAACTTTAGCTGGTCTTCATCCAGGACCTGGGGCAGAATTGCTTCCATATCTTCCTGCTTTATTGGATCCATATTGAGCGGTTGCATGGTACCATTGATGCGAACCATGGGTATGGACCCAACGCTCAGATGTAGATCTGATGCACCGCTGTCTACAGAATAAGCCAGTAGTTTATTCAGATCCATAGAAAGTTATTCACCTTCAGGTGAGCCATAACCAGTGAATTTTCCCAGATCAGCATCATAAATAACCTGGTGACCAGCACCGCCAGACATTTCTTCAGTACTTGCAGCCGTAATTCGTCCGCCTTGATCACTTAACTGAATATCGAACGTCCATTTTAGTTTGGTAGAACGGCTGACATCCAATTGACCCGCCCTTTCCAGCTCATCTATCTCAGTAGGCCATTCACCGCGGGTTTGATAATACATTTTTGATGCATTATTAATGTTTGACATAACGGTACGGGCTTCCGATGCATAGCCACTTCTCACATAATCTAGATAGGTCGGCAATGCTATAACAGCCAGGATCGCAACAATAACAACCACAACCATGATCTCGATCATGGTAAAACCGGGCTGTGTTTTCCGTTTGAGATTCATAACTAATCGTCTCCTTATTTCAATATTATTAATAAGTTGATAAAATTTCTTTTGATCAGGACAGACCGCAGTCATCCCCCGACTCAAATTGAAAACGGAAAAAAGTGTGATTTTACTCACACTTTCCTATCATTATTTTAGAAGCAGAACCTTCTTTGTATTACGGTAAGATTCAGCGGTAAACTGTATAAAATAGATACCGGTTGAAATCATATGCCCATTCCTATCCCTTGCATCCCAATCTATCACATAGTTTCCAGGCTCTAAAGTTGCATCTTTAAGGGTTGTTACCAACCGGCCGTTTATATCATAAACCATAAGCTGAACCGGACCCGATTCTGCAACATCAACCTTGATCTGGGTTGTCGGATTGAACGGATTTGGATAGGGCATATATAAAGCAAATTCTTCAGGTAACTGAGATTGAGACACCCCCAAAAGCTCAGAAAGAGTATAGACCACACCATTAAATTCAATCTCTTCAACACTGAATAAATGGTCAGTCCCGTCCCGATCCGGCGAAATATCAATAACCTGGTATGATGAATCATCTGTAGCATAGGGCGGAATGATCACATATTCTTCCAGGTTACCTTCAAAAATGGCCCTGTCAAGACCTTCTTTACCCCAGATAACATCATCCCCCAAGAAGCCCTGAAAATGGTTATCTCCACTGTTTCCTAGGAAACTATTCAGGTAGTGGTTTCCAAAAACGGATACATTCCCTTCACCCGCAAGAACGATATATTTCAGGTACTGAGATCTGTGGGTGTAGTCCAGGTTAGTCTGGTAGTGTATATAAAAGTCAGTATTAAACGTTTCAGGAAGAAAAGCAGTGTACTCCCAGGTATCACCTACAAAACCCTTTATTATCGCAAAAAGAGCCGAATCTCCTTCGGCCATTTCTTCCCGCGTAATGAAGGCATACTCATGGTCACCACAGTACCCATCGCCGCTGGGATCGTGAGACCAGAGACCAAAATAACATTCCATCCCCATGGCAAGGTATTCTTCGTCATAATCTTCTTCGGGAAGATCGAATAAGGGATTGTAATAATCATTCTCAATGGCAGCGTCCATGGCACTTTCAATGGCTATTTGCATTCCGGGTAAGGCTAACTGGATACCAAACCCATGGACAAAATGAAGAATCTCTTCATAGGTAGCATCCCGTTCTGAACTGTTCATGTAGGGTGCGCTTCCTTCAGGAAATACTTCTGTAGCAAGAAGGTCCTGTCCATTCACTCCTGCATCGATTAAAGCCCATACATCAGGGTTTTCATACTCATCTTCATCATTCAATAAAAAAAGGATCGCATTACTAGCAGCGATTGCATTGCTAACCCATGCTTTATTACTGCCCCATTCACTGTCAGGAATATCTGTCAAATAGGATTCAAGCACACGGCGCGCATGAAGAATCTGGGTATCCGTATAATCATCCTGGATCAAAAACTGTATCGGGTCACCATTGGGCGCAACAATATGTGTATATCTGTCTGCAACCGCAGAAAACAATGGATCTACATCATCGGGCAATGCAACAATCCCATTCTCTGATGCAGAGATATCGATAAAGGGGAGTGTAGGTGTAGAATTTTCTCCAGTGATAGTTAAAGTAACAGATACGGCTACAGGATCGGCATCAGGAGATGTTATGTTAATCGCAGCTGTATAATCACCCTGTGCTAGATCTGATGTTACTACCTGAGCATAAATATTAGCTGATTCATTCCCAGCTAAGGAACCATTTAGACTGCCATCATCTGATGTTATAGTAAGCCATGTAATACTCGCTGTAGAAAAAGTTTTTGCTTCCCATGTAAAATTATTTGAGACAAAACTTTCACCAACAGTTGAAAGTTGAGTTCCTTCTGTACCCAAACCGTTTTGCCACCCAATAGTAGCCTGATTTGTGGTGCCTGTCATTTCCCTGTAGTTGCATTTAAATTTTCCATCAGAGTATAAAACAATTTGAAAATCATATGTACCGGCGCCTGCTTCACCTTCCCAACGAACTACATCGTCAAACCATATAACAGCACGATCTTCATTAACCTGGTAATATATATCCCCCGATGCAGATGAATTGCTATTATCATTTGCAGGGTTTAAATCATCAAAAAAACCAAAAATTCCTGGTCGCGGCATTGATGAAGATGGGATGTCACCATTTTCCCAAACCGTTTCATTTGAACTATTCCAGCCAACCCATCCGTTGGCATTTACATCCAGATAATTATAAGATTCCCCAAAATAGTAGAAATCAAATGGAAGAGATATCTGCTCTGATGAAAATTCGTCATTTCCAGGAAAATTTAATTGTGTAGCTGCATTTTCTATATCGATCCATTCATAATTCAAATCTGGCTCGTCTTCGGATGTGGTCCAATAATAATTTCCACCATCGGGTCCGCCCTGGGGGTTAAGATAAGTATCTTCGGTTGTTAAAATAGCCTGATAGTCCAAAACAGTTTCTGGCTCACCAACATTAGAAATCGTAACCATCTGAACATCGTATTCTCCTGCGTCCAGATTAAACGTTAATGAAATAGGATCTACGGAGATTATTGGCATCCCGAATGAAACAGTAAAAGAAATTGTTTCACCTGCTTCAGTAACGCCATACAAATTCAATCCTCCTTCAGCTCCACTCCCACCATTATACAGAAAAGAAGATGGATTTGTGTCATCATTTAATTGTGTGTGATTATAAGCTATGCTATACGGCGCCTGATCAAAATTTCCGTTATTATTAAGATCTCCCCCTGGTCTGTAAACATATATTTCATCCGGAGGCCCCTGAGCATTGCCATTCCCAGCTTCTGTATTGATTCTGTAAGCCACCAATCCGGAACGTGGTCCAGGTGCATTTTCATCATACATGCCTTCCTGCTTGCGGTATTCCACAATAAAATACTCCGCTTCAGAGTTTGGCGAAGGAATTTTATAGATTGTATTTTCCTGCTCCTGCAGTGGATTAAGTGTATAGGTGCCGCTTTCTGTTAGTTCTGTAAGCTCCAGCCAGTCAAAATATTTCCATTTTGTAAATGCACTGGGGAACTGAGGTGGATTACCATTGGACGCCATCACATCCCATCCACCTACAGGAGTAGGAGCACCTCCTCCATCGTAATGATAGTAGTCTGGCGCACCCAATACATGACCAAACTCATGACACAGCACACCCACGTTAAAGTACCAGGATTCGGAGAGCATGAACAGGTAATCATAAACCTGGGCATCATTGATATAGACAGTTTGGCCGTATAGTGCCCACCGATGCGGCCACAGTAAATCAGACCAGTCACCCGGGGTCCCATAAATAACAAATGAAACTGCATCTACAAATCCGTCATCATCAGCATCAATATCAATTAATGCAGAAACGCTGGGAGAAATGGCGTTTACCGCATTTGCAAGGAGAGTGTGTTCTCTTGTTGCCCGCTCAGTGTCACTTTGGTACCCATCTGGATTTGCGTTTGAATATGGTTCATAGTAGCTCCTGTTATACTCATCAACGTATGCAGTATTTGAACCATCAAAAGTGCCCGGATAGTGAAATGTATTCACCATCAGCGTATCATAAGAAATTTCCCAAAAATAATGTCTAAGGGATGGCTCATCTTCATCCGTCTGGAATACGGCATCATAATGGGATCTTGGAAAAGGAAAATCAGGGTCATCGGCAAAACGAATAAATACATTGATCTGTGCTATTTCACCAGAAGTGGGAGCATCTCTCGTATCTGGACCTGCCGCTCCATTAAGGTAAAATTCCTTATTTCTGTTGTACAACTCTATACTTATTGCGTACCCCGATTCTAATCCTATACTTCGGGGGTCACCCAGCCCTGCCAGCAAATTGGACGGTATTAAGTTTCCGTTGGAACTTTGATCGGCATAATAATAATATCCATCTTCCTGATTGAGAATAATTGTGAAATCATTGATATCATGGAGCCTCCTGCCATACTGGTCTCCCGTTATAAAACATTCCAAGGTCTCCCCGTTTGGCTGCACAAGGGTCCGTGGAATATCTTCAAACCAGGTCGCATTCAGGTTGGATATAAATATAACAGAAAAGATGCAGATTCTAATATCTATCATCTGGAAAAAGTTGTAGGATTTGTTTATGGTGATTAGCGCTTATTTGAGCAGAATCATTTTTTGGGATTGACCAGCAGATCCACCAACCATTAAACGATAGATATAGGTCCCTCCACTTACGGGGCGACCTAAATTGTCACGCCCATTCCACAGGAATTGTGTAATACCTGAACTAAATTCTCCCTTATGCAGGGTCTGAACTTCCTGTCCATTTATATTATATATTATAAGACTTCCTTGGACATTCTCTTCCACGATAACATCTATTGCAGTTAATGGATTAAACGGATTTGGATAATTTTGACTGAGATTGACTCTTTCTGGAGTGATTTCAAATAAATGTAACAGGTTCAGGT